>Ga0222718_10003160_pt1 | contig 14274 bp, 19 predicted proteins | sample C33_27DmetaG_FD_165045 | JGI IMG/M metagenome (GOLD analysis project Ga0222718, IMG submission 165045) | Estuarine water microbial communities from San Francisco Bay, California, United States - C33_27D | ecosystem: Environmental > Aquatic > Marine > Unclassified | place: USA: California... | reverse complement strand
ACCTTGGGGTTTCTGAGGATGTGGTATTAGATACTTTAGGCAATGTCTTACTAGATGGTTTACCTGATAAACTTGGATTTGTACCAGATGTAAAAGTTATGAAAGGTATAAACGTAGTATCTGTTGGATGGCCTATTGAGGGAGATCCTGCTAACGGTATAGTTCAGCTAGATCTTATTCCTATATCCGATATGAATTGGGCCAAGTTTATATTTTACTCCCCCGATTATAGAAAGGGCGAAAGCAAGTATAAGTCAGCTCACAGAAATTGGCTTTTCCAGGCAATTCTTTCTGCCTTGAAGGAGGTAATCTCTCAAGATGCGGATGGAGAACTTGAGGATTTCTATTCATATGCCTTAAGACTAAGTGATGGTATTTTCAAGAATAGGAAATCATTTAAGGGTGCTACTAAAAGGCTAAGTAAACCAAAAACTATCAAGGGAGAAAGTACTTTGGTTACAAGAGATCCGGATGAATTTGTTGAAATGATGTTTGGATCAGGAGTTAAAAAAGAGGATCTAAAATCATTTGAGGATGCTTGGGAAATAGTTTCCTCCCCAACATTTATCCATGCGGACAAGAAAGATGAAATTAGAGATGATCTGGAAAGATATCTTGTCAATGGTGGTTTTGAAATACCTACAGAAATAAAGTAGATGGAATTTACGAAAAGACATAACGATTTGGTCTATGGTGCATTGGAGGTATTCCTTGAAAAGGATTCGCCTTCATTAGTTGCAAGAGAAGATAATGGAGAGATATCTTTCGCTACAATCCTTGGATTGAATGGTCTTATTTCTCCGAAGAAAGATGGCAGTGCAACAATATCTTTGGAGGGTGAAACTTATTATACGATAGAAAAAGAGGTGTATGAACTTATTGATTCTAGAGATGAAGCACCGGATGTTGAGTCCCTTTTGGAAAACCTATCTACAATACATAAGATGAAATTACAAGATAAATCGAAAATTCTTGTGGAAACGATCATAAGAGGTTTAGCAAAACTAATAGTTGATCAGAAAGTTTCCGTTGATGTTGATGTACAATTGGGTCCTGTGTTGATCAAAAAGACTGATGATATTGGGAACGTAAAAATTCTATTGAATTAAGAATGGCAGGAATCAATCACTTATACGACATTTATAATAAGAAGGGATCTGACTTTGTAAGTCAACTTTTTAACCAGTTCGTTACCATCAATGAAAAGATGGATGGCTCTGCTTTTTCCTTTGAAAGGGACAAAGAAACAGGTGCTTTCAAATTTTACAGACGGGATCAAAGAAATCCTATTACCCTAGTTGATAGGACATTAATGAAATACTACGAGAAGCCGATTCAATATATCGAGTCTTTGCCTCCAAGTATTCTTGAGAAAATTCCGAGAGGATGGAGATTTGGCCTTGAGTACTTTGCTAATAACAAACCTGTTGAGATTGTTTACGATAGACTCCCAAAAAATAATCTTATACTTTCTTACATCCACAAGATGGGAGACGGCGGAAAGATTAATAGTACCATCCAGAATAAGGAGGAACTAGACAACTGGGCGGATCTTCTTGGTGTTGAAAGACCTCCTATTATATTTCAAGGTGTTTTGGGTGAGGATCAAAAGTCTGAGCTAATGGAGTTCCTAAATACACCATTTAAGGAACTTGTTGAAAAATTTAAAACTCAATCTTTTGTTAGATTTGTCATCAAAACACTTAATCCCGATCTAAAGAAAACAGCACTTAATGATGACTTGGATAAGGATGTTGAGGGCATCGTTTTTAGATTTGGTGATCTTGAGGGAGATAGCGATACGGTTCTTGCTAAAATGGTGGATCCTATTTTCACAGAGATTGCTAAGCAAAAATTTGCAGACCAGAAAAGTAAAAAGCCTTCAGATTTTCTAGGTATTACGATAATGGATGTTATGAACTTCATTCTCGAAAGGGGTTTATCTGAATTTGAAGTTAGTGGTAATTCGGAAGATGAAAGATACATTTCATTCATGGGTGATGTCTTTGTTAAGTTCCTAGACGAGTTTGCTGAAAAGTATAAAGGGACTGACTTTGAAGAACCAGATTATCTCAAAAGGGAAGAATTTAGACTTAATAGAGATAAAATTAAAGACCGCAGGGTATTGAAGTATGTTGAGAAAGATGATTCTTTCGAGTCACTATTTAAGCTCATTCTCAACTCATTCAGAAAAATTAAAACAAGGGCTGGTGGGATAATTACCTCTGGTATGAAAGATCAAATTAACCTTTTGATAAAAGACATTAAGGACTACATTAAAAGGCCGGAGAAAAACGTGAATGAATCAAAGTTTATCAGCTTTGGGGAGTTCAGAAAAGAAATGTCCCCTTCTGTTGATTATATCCAAGAGGAAGATGAGGAGAGCGAAATCTCTGAGGACCCTTTTGTTTCCTACCAAGAGTTTATTTCTAAATTGGAAACTATTGATAGCGAAGAAATCCCGGGTGAGATTGATATGCTACAGGAAGAAAGTGGTGACGAAAGAAAACCTGTAAATGTTATTATGGGTCGTTTCCAACCTTTTCACCACGGTCACCTTAAAATGGCCCAGAAGCTTAAGGATGAAAACGATTTACCATCCTTTGTGGTTGTGGTAAACCCTGGACATAATAAATCTGGAAAATCCCCATTTGATGAAAAGTCACTCAAAATGTATATGGATGCTATAGTTGCTAACAACGAGGAGATAGAAGGGTATATTGTGGTAACTAGGGGTTTATTAGGTTCTGCTGTAGCAAAGCTTATTGATATGGGATATGATCCTAAATTAATAGGAGCAGGCCCCGACAGAAAAGACGACTATACAAAGCAAATAGACTACATAAGAATGTCCGATATCAAGGACAAAATAAGTGATGACCTTGCTATTGTGGAGACTCCTAGAGTAACAAGCGGAACAGAGGTAAGACAAGCTATTAAGGACCAAGACTTTTCAAAGTTCAAAAAGATGGTTCCTCAAGAGGTATCAAACCTTTACAACGACTTGATTACTCGTGTTAGGGACTGATATATAAAAAAATACAAATACAGTCGTGGAAAAAAGAATACAGAGCTTTTCGGATTTTACAAAATCCAATACAGTAAACGAAGGGGATGGTTTTGGTACTTATCCTTTTCTGTTGATGAAGGAAGGCGACATTTACAACTACCTATTTCAGCTCGAGTTAGAAAATGGTGCTCAAAAAGGGTTTATGCTGGTAGTTGGCAAATACTCCCAATATGAAAATATGGAGGGACCTAAAAATTCATATGCGATATTGAATGTGAATGAGGTAGCACCAGAGATAATCGAGGATATTGCTATTAAGAAATCTGAAGTTCCTGATCTGAATAACCAGAAATTCTCCCTCAAGGATAATGACTTAAGCAGATTCTTAGAGCAAATTTCTAAGGCTTTACTCAACTATCTTGAGAAAAACCCAAAAGTTATTCGTATATTTGATGAGATGCAAGATAATGCTGACATTGAAAATTACGAAGAAATGCTCAAATCCGTGTTGATTTCTTTCTTAGGTCCTGAATGGGCAATGCAAGAAGGGTCTCACAAGGGAACTTTTATTATCAGTAGATAAGGACAGAATCGAAACATTTATTTCTAACCCAAGTATAAACAAGGAAAATTAAATCAATTATGGAAAATTTTGACCAAATTAAAGCCGTTATGGAAGCTGCAGAAGCTGACGTAGCAAAGTTTGTTGAGAAAGGCAATAAAGCTGCCGGAACTAGAGTTCGTCAAGCTATGCAAGAAGTTAAAAAACTAGCTCAGCAAGTAAGGTTGGACGTTCAAGAGGCTAAGAACAACTCTTAAGAAACCCAATTACAAGCAGATATTAGGCAGCCCTCCCGGCTGCCTTTTCTGTTTCTTGTGGGATGGAATAATTTCGTAAAGGTGATATATAAACAGTAAATTAATACATAATGGGATACTACGTAGCAAAAGTAAACTTTGAGTCAACCGAAACAAAAAGAAACGGTGACCCAGTAATTCACAGATCAGAATTTCTAGTTGCAGCAGAGTCTGTGTTAGAAGTAGAATCTAAAGTAGCAGAGTTCTTAGAAGGAACCACCGGATTTTTTGAGACCACTCAAATTTCAAAATCCAAAATTGAAGCAGTAATAGACTAATGGCACAAACTGGCAGTTATATTCCCCCACAATCACCTATTGCCATACAACCTGGCGATAAGGGGTTTGAGATAGTTGGGAAGGGTTATAATAGATGGCTTTGGACTTATCCGGATTGGAAAAAGAAAAAGAAGAAAATAATTAATCCTACTGCTAACTGGGAATTAAATGCCAAGCCAATGTCTCCCGAGGAGATCAAGAAGAAAATGAAAGGCCTCTATTTGCAGGAGGATTCCGAGAAGATAGAGGGCGGTATTTCTTCAGGTAAGAATCTTAGGGACATTGCAATCATGCACACTTACGATGATTCGATGGATCATGTTGATAGGGATGCTATAGAAAAAATGCTATTACACCTAAAAGACCAATTATCCATGGGAATTCGGGTTGAAATGGAACACACCGACGATGAGGCTTTAGCTACTGAGATAGCTAAAGACCATCTCGTCGAGGATCCTGATTATTATACCAAGCTTAAGAAGATTGAGGAAGGTATGAAAATCATTATCCCATTTGAAAAATATATGTTGAGATAATGCCTTCAGTAAGTAAAGCACAACAAGCAATAATGGGTCAAGCTTGGGCTCTTAGACAAAATGAACTCAAAGCCTCTGATATTGATCCTAGATATCGTAAAGAGATCAAGAAGATAGCGTTTGGATATAAAGACAAGGACGGCAAATTTGTACCCCCTATGACAGATAAGGAGCTAAAGAAGTTTGCAGAAACGAAATCAAAGGATTTGCCGGAAAATGTCAAGGATGGTAAACCAGTGAGTGAAGAAAAATTCACCCCCGGGATAACTAGTTCAAAGGGGGTTCCTTCATTTACACCAAGTATCACTTTTGGTGGAGAAATTAAACCAATTATTCCTTATTTAGATACAGATGCTAAAAAATCCAAGCCTGGTAAAAAGAACCTTGAAAATCTAAAAGATTACAGGGACTGGATAAAGGAACAGAAGAAATGATAAATCTTTTTGAGTTTGATAAGTATGACCCAAGATCTGAGTATCTCGAGGATGAAAGAAGGAGCATTGACCTAGATAACATTAGAAAGTCCGATGCCTACAGGGATATTATCGATCTTGGATTTGCTGAAGAAACATCAGACCAACAGGAACTTAACAATACCCTTAAGTTTAGAAGAAAGAAACAACCAGAGGTTAAGGGGTATGCAGACGTCTTTTACACTATCCATCCAACAGGTGTGGTGAGAAGGTATAATCCTATAGAGTCTTCTGAAACACCAGAGGGGCAGGGAAATACTATCAGAACTTACCCTAGGCCTTTTAGAAATAGCAAAGAATATAAAAAAGCCTTAAGATATCTTTTCAACTATCTCAGAAGAAAGGAATTAAGGGAAGACTACAGATAAATAGAATAAGAACAACAAAACAGCAATAACATGGGATGCGGATGTAATAAAAGAGCAGGTGTAACACAGACATCTACACAAACCAAAAATCAATATGATGATCTAACTGGAAAGTTCATCCTTGACACTAGCGGTAATAAGCTTTTGGTTACCTTACCAATTTATGATGCGTATAAGGATGTTGTCGGATATACTGTTAAAAACGAAGATGGCAACTCTTTACGAATATTTGCTAAGAATGTTCAAAAAATATTAGACTAATAATGGATTCAATGTATTATCCCACTGGTAATTCAACAAAAGGCAGAACATTGGTTTGCATGTGTTGTGAAAATGATGTGCCTATCATGGAAGACCAGGAAACACCTGATGCTATTGAGGTAAAAATCAAGGAGTGGCTGGACGAAAACAACTACTGTGTTGAGAAATGGCAGATGGACGAAAAAATGAAAAGCTGCGGTTGTGAAGGATATGATCTTCAAGAAATGGAAGGTGGTGCCCCTGCTGGAGATATGGGGGGCGGAGCATTTGCAACTTTAGGCACTACCCAAGGTATGGGTAATGTTACAGCTCCTGCAGCTGGTGGTACTAATGCGGACTTTTATGACGGTGCAGTTGGATCTGGAGATAAATTCCCATCACTAACTGTTGGAACCCCAGCAGCTAGGAAAGGTGATAAAAAGAAAAAGAAGAAGGAAAGGGTAGTGAAAACCTTTGACGATTTTAAAGCAATGATGAAGTCTTTGCAGAAATAAGACAAAACGACATAACTTAATGCTAAAAGGTGCCAAAAAGGCACCTTTTTCTTTGTTTTTTAGTATTGGAATAGGATTTGAACTATATGATAAAAAAAACAAAAACATGAACAGAACAACTTTTTACAGCCCACTTGAAATGATGGAAAGAATCTTCCAAAACACAAATCCTGTTGTGCAAAGTAGAAATTATTTTGTGGATGAAAAAGATGGGGAGTTACTTTTAGAGATCCCAGTTCCTGGATTCACCCAAAAAGATATTTCTGTTGAGGTGGAAGGGAATTACCTTGTTATTAAAGGTGAAGACAATGAATCATATTGGACGGATGATTTTACTAAAAAGTTTAAACTCCCTGTGGATGTTGATAGCGATTCTATCAAAGCTAAAATCAAGGAAGGGGTTTTAGCAATCTCTTTGCAAAAGAAAAAAGAATCTCTACCAAAAAAAATTAAGATCTCTTAATTCCGAAATTTTTCTTAGATTTACCCATAATAAAGCTCGATCACAAAAAGATTGAGCTTTATTATTTACACTATGTCCAGAGAAAAAGAAATGTTTGACCGCTTTGCAAAGGAGATTGCTTCCGATATTATCAAAAAAGAAGAGGATCCCGACTACAACATGATTCTTGATAGAAGATCAGTTGTTGCAAAGCTTTCCTCCCTAATGGGAGAGGGGTATGCTGAAACTGCATCTAAATTTGATAACAAGATAAATAGCTACCTTAAGACATTAAGGAGGATGTAATGGAAAGGCTCATACAGGAAGATTATCTGGACAGTCCTTGGAAAATGACGGTTTCCTGTATATTACTGAATCAGACCACTAATCAACAGGTAAGATCGATACTCCCTGATCTTTTTTCTAAAATAAAATCACCAGAGCATTGTTCTAAAATGGATCCTTCAGAGATCTATCCGATTATTAGATCTACTGGGTTTGGCAACGTGAAGTCCAAAAGAATCATAGCTATGAGTCAAAAATGGATAGATGGTTTTGAAAATGTTGAAGACCTTCCAGGGATTGGTAAATATGGAAAGGAATCCTGGGACATATTTGTTAATGGAAAAACTAACTTTCTTCCTTCTGATAAAAAATTAAGAATGTATTTAGAAAGATTTGATAATGCTAATTAAATCTGGATGGGGAAAACACCCTGATTTATCTACCCTGACATTAGTGTGTGACCAAAGTCCCTGACCACCTCTTGAAGCATCGTCTGAAAGTTCGAACCCACCATAAATACCGAATTTATCCATTTCTTTTTTCAATCCCCTTTGGAGGTTGATTTCGTAATCATTGCTCAGCTTAAGAAGTAGTTCCTTAAGTGACTTAATTTGTGCTGGAGTATATGAATGGTAGTATTGGTTTCCTCTGAATGGGGAATTGAGTTCAGTAACCTGATTTATATTGACCTTTATGTTTGTGTGGGTATAAAAATCTCCACTGTCGGTTTTAATTAAAGGACCGTAGTTGCAAATTTCTATTCCAATGCTTTTTTGATTCATGAATGTATTGCTTTTAGACTTAATAAAAAGGTGGTGTGACCACATTTCATCATCAAAGCATTTAAAGATAGCACCATCATACTGTTTATCTCCCTTCCCGCTAGGATCTAAACCTCCTATCACATATGCTGAGGCTGATCTTATCTTGTTGGTCGAATTTTTTCTATCCCTACCCCAAGATTCTATAAGCCAGTCAGGTCTAAAGTGACCTCCCGAATCATGTAAAAAAATAGAATCTTTTGGGTGCTGTTGTTGGTAGTAAGCGCCTTCAAATAGTTGATGGTCTGTAATATTCAAGGGTGTGACAGATTTTTTTATTCCGAGGATTTTGCGTTAGCTGATAATTCCTCGTGAATCCTTTTTTTAACGTACTTTATTACATTCTTTGGGGCTTCACCTCTTTTTACCATATCTGTGAATTCCTCCTCTTCAGCCAATGTGTCTAAATAGTTATAAAGATCTGTACTTTGAAACATTGCATCCACTACCTGTGGTGTCTGCGTGTATGCTGGTCTATAGTTTCTAGAATTGACATTATCCTTATACCATTCACCAGGAACTACCACACTTCCTGGTGCTGCTGAAATATAATATTCATTAAGGAAATTCTCGAAACTTTTGACCATGCCTTCCATAAGTATGTTGTATATATCCTAGTGGTCTACACCACATTGATATTTATCAAATTTTATTCCATGATAATAGACATAGAAAATAAGGGCACGTATCTTAAAGTATCATCCTTTTCTGAAGAGGGTGATTTAATTTTTATTGAAGTACCCGTTCCTGAAAATGAAAGGTTTATTTGGGAAAAGTGCTCACCTAATGACAGAAGGAGAGAGAAAGATTGGCAATCATGGGACGGTATGCCGGTGAGAAAGGTTAACACGCAGAAGTATGACAAATACAGAATGGTTCAAATTCTTGAAGAAGCCGATCCAGAGTTAACTAAATCCCTTTGGGATTTCCAAGTACCAAAAAAATACTTCGTTGACATCGAGGTGGAGATGACCGATGAAATGGGTGATTCGTTGGATACAGTAAGTGCAAAAAACAAGGTACTTTCAATTGGTATTGCTACAGATAGGTGCAAATCCATCATTTTGGGACTCGATCCGCTTTCTCCGGAGGAACAAGCTGATATTTATAAAAAGACAAATGAATATTTAAAACCTATGGGTGATGAATGGTCTTTTAAATATCATCAGTTTGATTCTGAGTATGATATGCTTTACACCTTCTTTAAGCAATTAGCACCTAAGATGCCTTTGATAACTGGATGGAACTGGTTCGGTTATGACTGGCCTTATTTGGTAAATAGGGCTAAAAGATTGGGGATTGACCCAAAAATCATTTCTCCAGCAAATTGGTTGATTGGAAAGAATAACCTTCCGATGCATTTACTCATGGTCGATTACCTTGAGATCTATAAAAAATGGGATCGTGTTATTAAGATTAAGGAAAGCAATAGATTGGATTATGTCGCTGAGAAGGCTACAGGATTAAAGAAGATTGTTTATGATGGTTCTTTGAGGGACCTTTATCAATCTGACTTCCCTAAATTCATTCTCTACAACGTTATTGACTGTGCTCTAGTTCATTATATAGATGTCAAGCTTAAAACACTTCTTACATATTTCAAGATAGCAAATCTTAACAGGGTTGAGATCAGCAGGGCACTTTCTCCTGTTTGGGCTACCGAGGTGATGATGCTTAAAAAGTTTTTGGAAAGAGGTCAAGTGTTTGTTAACGAGAGAAAAGAAGAGAGCCACGTGAAATTTATTGGTGGCTACGTGAAGGAGCCAATTAAAGGTCTTCACGAATGGGTTGCTTGTTATGACTTTGCCTCTCTATACCCAAATACAATTGTCCAGTGGGGTATTTCTCCAGAGGTCTATAAAGGAAAGCTTGGTAAAGACGTTGCTGAAGCTAAAGAAGGCTGGGTTAAAACCTCATCTACCGCTCTGTTTGGTGGAGACGATGAAAGGCCAATTCTCAAGACTATAGTTAAGGATCTATATTCAAAAAGGAAGGCAACAAAGAAGAGAATGTTAGAGCTAGAAATAGAAATTGACAAGTTGGAGAAACAATTGAAAAAATTAACATAGAATTTCCTCAAAATTACCGCACTCTAGGGACCCACTTGATATATAAAAAACCTAGAATCGGGAAGGGATTTTAAAAAAACTATTCTAATTAAGAAATATGGCAAATATCGACAATCAATGTTCAAACCTACAGATCGAAAATCTTTATCCCGAATCTAAAGATACTCTGGGTGACATCTTAAACCTTCAGGCAGAAACACAAGAAAATGTCTATGGGTACAACTTTAAAGAAATGTCTTTAAGGGAACTGATGGAATTCTGGCACATGAACAATCACGCTCTCATTGATGAAATACACGAAGCTACAGATGCTTTGGGCGGAATTAAAGATGGGAGTGGAAATGCAATTTGGAAAAAATGGAAAAGCTCATATTCAACATACTCTGATTTGAAATTTTCTGACCTTTCAGAATCTGATAAGGTAGAATGCAAATTTGAGATTATAGATATGCTACATTTTTTCATGAATTACGCCGCCTCTATTGGGATGACAGCCCAGGAAATGTACAACATGTACATGAGTAAAAACGAGGAAAACCGCCGAAGACAGGCAAACAATTACTAAATTAAAAAAAAGAAAGTATTAAATTATGAAGGAGAACTATTCGCTACCGGAACCGATTTTGCAAGAAAACCCAAATCGGTTTGTCATCTTCCCAATCGAACAACAGGAGATTTGGGAGATGTACAAAAAGCAGCAAGCTTGTATCTGGACAGCAGAGGAAATTGATCTATCAGCTGACATAGATGATTGGAGAAACAAGTTAAATGATAACGAAAGACATTTTGTTAAACATGTACTTGCTTTCTTTGCTGCTTCTGATGGTATCGTAAACGAAAACTTAGCAGAAAACTTTGTAAGAGAGGTTCAATATTCTGAAGCTAAATTTTTCTATGGTTTCCAGATTATGATGGAGAACATCCACTCTGAAACCTATTCACTTCTAATTGACACTTATATCACTGACCCACAGGAAAAGAAGATGCTTTTCAATGCTATTGAAACTATTCCTGCAGTAAAAAAGAAAGCAGACTGGGCTTTGAAATGGGTAGATTCTGAGCATTTCCAAGAAAGACTAGTTGCTTTTGCCGCTGTTGAAGGAATATTCTTCTCAGGATCTTTCTGTTCTATCTTCTGGTTGAAGAAGAGGGGTCTTATGCCTGGACTAAGCTTTTCTAACGAGTTAATTTCTAGAGATGAAGGAATGCACTGTGATTTTGCAGTTCTCCTACACAATAACTATCTTGCAAACAAGGTTTCTGAGGAAAGGATCAAGGAGATTATCTTAAGTGCTCTCGAGATCGAGAAGGAATTTATTACAGAATCGCTACCTATAAAACTAATTGGTATGAATTCTGATCTAATGAAACAATATCTTGAATTCGTAGCGGATAGATTGCTTGTTGACCTAGGATGCTCTAAAGTTTTCAATGTAGAAAACCCATTTGATTTCATGGCAAATATTTCTTTGCAAGGAAAGACAAACTTCTTTGAAAAAAGAGTTGGTGAATACCAAAAAGCTGGGGTGATGAATTCCTCCGAAAACACGTTCGATATGGACGTAGACTTTTAAAAAAACAACACTAAGACATGTACGTAACAAAGAGAGACGGAACCAAAGAAGCGGTTAGATTTGATAAGATATCTAACCGTGTTAAAAAGATGACATATGGGTTAAACAGCGATTTTGTTGATTGGATGGGAATTTCCCAAAAGGTCATTGCCGGTATTTATGATGGCATATCTACTGGCGAATTGGATAATCTAGCTGCTGAAACCGCTGCTTCTATGATTCCAAGTCACCCGGACTATTCCATACTTGCCGCAAGAATTGCTATTTCTAGGTTGCATAAATCTACCAAGAAAAAATTCTCAGAAACCGTCGAGGATCTTTATTCTTATATAGATCCCGAGACTGGTAAACCTGCTGGATTGATTGGAGAAGAAACATACCAAGCAGTCATGAAGAATAAGAATAAATTGGATTCAGCAATTATCCATGACAGAGATTTTGGTTTTGAATATTTTGGATTTAAGACACTGGAAAAGAGCTACCTGCTGAAAATGCACGGGATTCCTTCTGAAACCCCTCAACATATGTACATGCGTGTTGCAGTGGGAATTTGGGGTGAGGATATTAAGAATGCTTTGAAAACATATGAGCTTCTCTCCACTCATATGATGACTCATGCTACGCCAACACTTTTTAATTCAGGAACTAAAAAACCACAACTTTCTTCTTGTTTCTTATTGACCATGCAGGAAGACTCAATCCCGGGAATTTACAAAACACTCTCTGATGTTGCTATGATTTCCCAGAATGCAGGCGGTATTGGATTGGCTATTCACAATGTAAGATCAACTGGATCCTACATTAGGGGTACAAACGGTAAATCCAACGGTATTGTTCCAATGCTAAAGGTATTTAATGAGACTGCTCGATACGTTGATCAAGGCGGGGGTAAAAGAAAGGGATCTTTCGCTATTTATTTAGAGCCATGGCACGCAGATGTTGAAGATTTCTTGGATTTAAGAAAGAATACAGGTAAGGAGGAAAGAAGAGCTAGAGACTTGTTCCTGGCACTTTGGGTTTCTGACCTATTTATGGAAAGAGTGGAAAAAGACGAAGTATGGTCCCTATTCTCACCTTCCGAGGTACCTGGTCTTCATGAGGTTTATGGTCAGGAATTCAATGAAAAATATATTGCGGCAGAAAAAGCTGGCAAAGCAAAGAAAACTATAAAAGCAAGGGAGCTCTGGGGAAAAATTATTGAGTCCCAAATAGAAACTGGAACCCCTTACATTCTTTATAAGGATGCTGCTAATCGTAAATCAAACCAGCAGAATTTAGGGACCATTAAATCTTCAAATTTATGCTGTGAGATTATAGAATACACAGATAAAGATGAACAGGCAGTTTGTAACTTGGCCTCTATCCCAGTTAACAAGTTTCTAAAATCTACTGACGCGAGGACTTCAAAAATATCAAGGGGTAAATGTGAGGTAGATCACGATTATCTTTATGAAGTATCTTACCAAACAGCAGTAAACCTTAACAAGGTTATTGATGTGAATTATTACCCTACGGTAGAAACAAAGAGGTCAAATATGAGACACAGACCTATTGGTATTGGTATCCAGGGCCTTGCAGATCTTTTTGCTACGATGGGTATTCCATTTACTTCTAGTGAAGCAAGAAAAGTGAACTCTGAGGTTTTTGAGACTATCTACTTTGCTGCAATGACTGCTTCCAAAGATCTTGCTAAGAAATTTGGTGCTTATGAGACCTTCGAAGGATCCCCACTGAGTGAGGGTAAATTCCAATACAATCTATGGCAAGTAAATGACGAGGACCTTTCTGGCAGATGGGATTGGGGAAAACTTAGAAAAGACGTTGTTAAGCACGGTGTTAGAAACTCATTGCTTTTAGCACCTATGCCAACTGCTTCTACTGCTCAAATTATGGGTAATAACGAAGCATTTGAGCCATTTACTTCAAACATCTACACAAGAAGAACTCTTAGTGGTGAATATGTAATTATTAACAAGCACTTAGTTAGGGATTTGATTACTTTGGACCTTTGGGACGAGGACATGAAGAATATGATTATCATTCACAAAGGGTCCGTACAAAACATACCTAGCATACCAGATGATATTAAGGAGATCTATAAAACTGTTTGGGAGATAAAACAAAAGGACCTTATTGAGATGTCAGCTGACAGGGGGAAATTCATTTGTCAATCTCAATCTTTAAACTTATTTATTGAAGGGGTGAACGCAGCTAAACTAACGGCTGCACACTTCCACTCATGGAAATTAGGACTTAAAACTGGAATGTACTACTTGAGAACAAAAGCTGCTGTTGATGCACTTTCTGGACTTGGTATAGATACTAGCAAATACAAGCAACAACCAGAAAAGGTGGAACCGGTAAAACCGAAACCAGTTGAACAACCTGCTAAAATGGTAGATACAGATCTTAAAACTTTAGCAGAGCAAACTATAAGCGATATGTCATGCAGTTTGGATAATCCTGACGATTGTTTGGCTTGTGGATCTTAAATAAATAAGATGTAATGAACAGAGTTGAAAATTTCGAAAACTTTATAAACGAAAGAGAAATCCCAGATAAGCAAGGAGAAATCCTTGTGATTCTGGGACCTCCTGGATCCGGCAAGGGAACTATCTCCAAAAGGCTTGTTGATAGAAATGATTTTGCTCACATCTCTACTGGTGACCTTATAAGAAACTCGGACGACGAGGAACTTAAAAAAACCGTTGCTAAGGGGGATTTTATACCTGATCGCACTATGGTCAGGATGTTAAGAAAAGCCTTGTCCAAGGTGGACTTTGAAAAGGGAGTAATTATAGATGG
>Ga0222718_10003159_pt1 | contig 14275 bp, 23 predicted proteins | sample C33_27DmetaG_FD_165045 | JGI IMG/M metagenome (GOLD analysis project Ga0222718, IMG submission 165045) | Estuarine water microbial communities from San Francisco Bay, California, United States - C33_27D | ecosystem: Environmental > Aquatic > Marine > Unclassified | place: USA: California... | reverse complement strand
TTTTCTGTGAATTCCTTGATCAATTGTCCATGATCCATGTTTCCTTGTTCTTTCTCATCGTGTATTAGTTCATGATACATGTCCAATCTCTTCAAAAACCCATGTTTCCATTGCCTTAATTCATGATCCATGAACTTAAATTCCTGGAAATATAAGTCAGGGGTACATACCATTATAATTCCTTGACGAATTTGGCTCCCGTAGACATAATCATGGGCCATGCAATATGCTGCAATCTGTAGGTAGTAATCCTCAATCCATTCCTCTTTCTTAGGCCTATTAGACTGCTTAAAGTCTATAATGGTATCCATTCCATTATGATTACAGACGAGGTCAGTACTCCCAGCGTATAGCCCAGGATAATACAATGTGACTTCCGAGCCGTAATACTCCTCAACTGGCGCCAAACCCACGTTAATAACTTTTTCGGCCATGGCTTTCGCCTCTTGTCCAATCCCCGTAAGATCATCGTACCCAACTCCGTCCACATAAGACTCAATGAATTTGTGCATACTTGTTCCCCGCCGACTACTATGATTCTTAATGCGTTCTGCTTCTTGTTCTCCAACTTTGGCCTTCCATTTTATTAAAAAATCTTGATTTTTAGTGGCGCCTAATATCGTAGTTACACTTGGAAGTCTATATTTATCTACTTCATAAACTCTTTTTCCTGTATCTTGATCCGTGATTTGTTTACCAGTAATGTAGTTGTATTTCTTATTGTGTTTTAGCATTTAATTGTTTCCATTGTCGGTACTTATTTAAAGATACAATATTATCGTGTTTCATGGCCCAGTTTTGACCTGTGTAATGATCAATAATTTTTGTTATTTTTTCTAGTTTAACATGAGCAAAGGGCCAGATCAATAAACATACATAATAAGCATCTCTAAACGTACATCGCCAACGATATTGTTTTAAGTACGGCGTACCATCGCTTCTGTTACCTTTTACTTTCTTAGGTGTTAGGGTGCCAACACCCAACACTTCATGAACCCAAGTTAAAACAGATTTGTCAGTCATGGTTATTTCCATACTACAACGTAAACTATTCGACATTCGATAGCCTGGTTTTCCTCTATGTTTTTTCTTTTTTTCTGGTGATCGTTTGAAGTAAATGGATCCTTCGCCATCAAACAATCCCGCAATGTAAGATGCCTCAGTTTCGTGTATCATAAATTTTACCCTCTTTTGCTTTATCTTCGTTGATATAAACTTCCCCAGTGGACTTACAAATCCAACATTGTCTAACATTTGTCCATGATTCATCAATTCTTATAAACCCGTTTCCTTTACAGTTGCTACATGTTTTCTTTTTATCTTTATTCATTTTTCATTTTTCCGTTCATTTTCTTAGCTTTTTCCACTGCAATAACTTCAATTGTTTTTGCAACAGATAATTTCGTCCCGTCCAAAATAACTTTAGACAACTGTTCTAAAACAGTATATGTTTTTTTAGATAGAGAGACGTTCCGATATTTACTCATGTCTGTCATAAGCGTTTCCTTTCATAGATTAATAACTGAGTATATAGATTATATTGTAGGATTGTCAATGATAAAAACTTTTATTTTTACCCTGGCAGTGTGTAGTATTACCCACCAAGAATGTAAAATGGTTCCAGAGGCAAGTATGTCTTTTAAGACATACAGAGATTGTGCATTGCATGGTTATTCTTTTTCCTATGATTTTTTAGAATCTTTTGATGAAAAAGTAATAAATAAAGAACAGATTTATACTACGTTTTCTTGTGTTAAGTCTGAAAACGTTTGACAATATAACACTTTTATGGTAATGGGGCCTTATCTTCTCACCAAACCTACTCTTACTATTTTCCCTCTTTGTTAAGGGTAGGTATGTTTAACATATACATCCAAAGAACTGACCACTCCCATCATTCATAGAATAACTATTCCATGGTTCGTGGTACGTAGTTAGTTTCAATCGAAGTATTTCACATAGATCAAAACAATTTAAACTATCGGTACTGTATAACTTTATAGTGGCCATCATCTGTTTCGTCACTTCTACGAGATGATAACTTCCTTCGTTTAGTATAATTAAATCCATTAACGTATTCCTTTATCAACTTATACCATAGTTGTTTATATTTTATATTCTTAGTTCGATTCCAATTATTCGCCGCTTGGTCGATCTGATCTTGTAATAGCATATCGTTGGGTTCCCCATTTAATAGCTTTCTTTAAACCCTCTGCAGATATATTAATATTAACCCCATAAGGTTTCCATGCTTTTTTAATTAGATTAAACTCAAGTAAAAGATTAGACCACTGTTTAGCAGTAATACCATTTACTTTTAACATTATCTTTTGTTCTTTCATTAGTGTAATATCCTATCATTATTTATATCTTCCTCATCCATTTTTTCTGGAAGATCACCATCCATCATTCTTTTAATGGCAAGAATAGCTTCGGTGTTGTCATACTTCTGTTTACTAATATCAACTAACTTTAAAACTCTAGTCCAGAACATTAGGAAATAAAGTGTAAAAATTTGATTAGCATCATGGTTTTCAAATAACTTTGATATTTCATCACAATGCTCTTCAATATTATCTTGGATCCTTCCTTGTAGATCCATCCACTTCCTATCTTTTTCAGATAATTTTTTCTTTTTAGCCATTTTACTCCTTTCTTATATCATCAATGATACTAAAATATTGATCTAAACTGTCAACCTCTTTTATGATTTCATATCTAGATTTAGCATGGTCAGAAGTATAATACGCTCGATCATAACATTTTTTATTTCTATCATAAAATTTTATAACAGGTAAAGTCATAGCTTTAGTTTTATCAGGTATATTTATCTTTTTATTATTATATTTTTTACTAAAAAATTCTAAAGAATCTTTAAAATTTTCCTGTTCTAATAAACCATATTCATCATTTATCCTGTCGTATATTATATGCATTTATTTTCTCCTCTATTTGTTGATTATATTTATTTATATTTTCGTATTTTTGATATTTATTTAGTTGTTCCATTTTTATATCAACTTTAGTAAATATATCGTTAAATCCTGTAGAAAGAAGTTGATTAACTACATTAGGATGTTTTAATTTTCTCAAAGCCCTTTGTTCTATTTGTCTAACTCTTTCTCTACTAAGACAGAAACTTAATCCAATTTCTTCGTACGTATAATCTGTATTAAGTCCAATACCAAATCGCATTCGTAAAACTTTCTCTTCTTTTGGTGTTAAGTGTTTTGAAAAGATTTCATATAAATTATTTTTTACATCTTGTTCAATAACTTTTACTTCATGACTTTTGATAGGGTTAATTAATTTTTTTAAATCTTTCTCCTCTATCTTAGTTTCAAAGGTTGTATTCTTAAAACCCTCTAACTGTCTTTCTGTAAAACATTCTTTTAATGTTTTATTTAATAAAGATAATATCTCACTACAATTTTTTGTAATATTACCATGTTTATCAATGGGTTTTTCAGCACCTCGTATTATACGACCTACTTTTTCAGGTTCCATTGCATTTTGTAAAGCAAATTGTCTTGCACTTTTATAACCTGCTTCTTCTATAGCGCTCAACAACCTATCATTTCTAATAGTAATTTTTATTCTATAATCTTTCATATCCAGATACTAGGATATTAAATGATGTTTGTCAACGGCCTTGTCGATTATATTTTTTGTGCTGCCTTTTTTCTGCCTTATTTAGTCTTTTCTTATGACGGCCAGGACGCTTGGGTGGTTTTGGTCTTGGGACATAGGTTATAAATTTTTGTTTAGCCATTATTTTTCACCCCAATCATGTAAATAATACTTACCTGTTGAATCTTTATTTGTATTTAAAGAGGGAAGATAACTAATTTTACCATTAATATGTTGTTCTAAATCGGCCCCACAACTTATACATCTATATTGATCTCTAGTAATACTGACTAATAGAGTATGCTCCTCACAAGTAGGACAGTGTCCATTTACAACCTCTGGTGTAAATCTAAAATTAAATTTGGTCATTTTGCTTTTATAATTTTTTTAATGGTTTTTTTACCTAACAGGCCCCCCAAAAAATGCCAATAGGCACATTAAGATTATTAATAATGCCGTAAATCTATAATCCATCTTGGCAATCTCCATATACTATATTCCCTGTAATCTAGGGTCTTTAGAAGTTATGTTCTTAGTTGCTTTTGGTCTAGCAATAGAATCCATACTTCTTTTACGAAGTTGTGATTTAGCAGACTCTTCTTTTCTTTTGTCATCAATCTGCTTTTTTAAGTCCCATTTAAAGTTCATTTGTCCTCCTTTGGTTCTATTTGATAAAACATTTTGTCAGAATCTTCTGTAACCCAATCCGAGCCTTCGACATCCCAAACTGTATTTTGCACTTTATAGTCAGGCCAACTTGTGTCAGTAGTAAAACTATTAACGTGCCACAAAATACGATTATTAGGCTGAGATGCATAATTGCCGTTAGCAAGAGCCAGTATGTGCGCACACTTATGCTCTTGAGGTATTTCAGAATGTTCGACATTCAGTATATTAGTCTCTGGATGCGCCCAGTCAACTGTAAATAAATATTGTCCTTTATAGAATTTTTTATCTTTTCCTAAAAATTTGCCATCTATACCAGCCAGCCAATCAAAAGTATGCACAGAAGGCCAATAGCTGAAACAGTTCCACAACTGTAACGAGTCGATCGACATATCTGGCACTTCGGATCTAGAAAAACGTTTTTGGAAAAACGCGCTGATAGGCAACCTATAAAAGACTGCACCATTTGGTAACATGATGTGAAATAAGAGAGCTTTGCCTGTAATGCTCGCCATACCGAAGACCACACAATCTTCACTCTCGCCATGATGTTCTTTAAGATCATAAAGATACTCCTTCCTTACTTTGCAATAGATTGGTGGTATGTTTGCATTTAAATAAGCCATATTTCCTCATATTATTTAATATCACCCCAGTTAGAACCCGATTCATAATCAACTTTGTTAGGAACTTTTAGTTCTACTGCATGTTCCATTATTTGTTTTATTTTATCAGCATGAGCATCAGATTCAATAGAAAAATCTAATTCATCATGTACTTGTATATGAGCCAATATTCCTTCTTTATATAACTCTACCATAGCTTTTTTAGTCATATCTGCAGCAGATCCTTGAATTAATTTATTTAAAGCTTTGTAAGTAAAGGCTCTTCTTATCCCTGGGCCGTGTTCTAAGATCGCTTGATCGTGTGGTAATGCTTTGTGCATCCCAAACATATTAGGCTCCCATAAATGAAACCGACACAATCTCCCAAGTAGTGTTCTTATTTGACCACGTTTTTGAGCCCGTTGCATTACATTATCCATCAATTGTTTAACAAAAGGTACTCGATCATGGTATTGTCTAAATAGTCCATCGGATGTTTCTTTATCAATACCAAGTTCAGCTTGAAGTTTATTTTTACCCATACCATAAAATAATCCTAGATTGATTGTTTTAGCCTGACTTCTTGGTATATTTGCCATATCAGCAACAATAGTATGAAAGTCTGTATTAGGATCATTGTTATAAGAATCTAATACTTCATCAACCCCATAAAGATCCTGTAGTGCTGCGTAGTGTACAACTAATCTAGGTTCTTGTTGTGAGTAATCAAATACACCCCACTTACATTTATCTTCTGGTATAAATAAAGACCTAATCTTAGGGCCAAGATCTTTATTTCTTGCAGGGATTTGCTGTAAGTTTGGATTAGAATAACTAAATCTTCCAGTTACAGTACCACCATTATCTCCACGCAATTGATTTATTTCAGCATGAATTCTACCTTTGTGGGAATGTTTTAATATAGTATCAATAAAAGTAGTATGTGCTTTATTAATCTCTCTTGCTTTTGCAATACATTGAACAATTGGGTTAGGATGATTTTGCAAAAAGTTTTTAGTAAAAGAAGGAGCTTCAGTTTTTTCTGTTCTATCAAATGGTAATTTTAATTTTTCAAAAACCTGTGCAATCGATCTTGCTGCCCATATCTGAACATCTACTGATGTTTCTTTTTTTACTTTTTGTAAGTAGTTTTTTTCTTCTGTTAATAATTGTTGTTTTAAGTTATGTGCTGATTCAACATCTACTCTTACACCTAAGAATCTCATATCAACAAGGCAAGGAAATAATTCAGTTTCTAAATCAAAAATAGAATTTATATCTTGATTAACTATTTCTCTTTTTAAAAATTGCCAAAGTTCTAATGTAATAGATGCATCTTTCTCAGCATATTGTCCTACATACATTGCTGGAAGTTTATACATCTCACCTTTTGGATCAATTCCCCATTCTTTTGCTGCTGCATATAAAGCAGTTTCATCTTTAGATTGTCCTGTATATCTTTTAGAACAAGTATTTAAATTATATCTTAATTGATTTTCATCACATAAAGCTGATGCAATCATGGTATCAATAATTCTACCATTAATTTTTAGTCCCATTGCTCTCAACCAACATACGTCGTACATTGCATTGTGAAATATTTTATCCGAAGAAGTATTTAAAACATCTTGTAACCATTTAAGAACAACTGTTTTATCCATATTACCACCACCTTCGTGAGCGATTGGATAATATCCACACCATCCTTCTACAGCTACGGCAATACCAACTACATCACCATTACCTATGATAGCACCTGATCCCATTTTAGTTAGTTCAGGATCTTTTGTTTCTAAGTCAATAGCTATCTCATGATGTTGAGTTAAATCTGGAAATTCTTCTGGTGGTAGCCATTCTGTCTGGGGTTTAAATATCATTTTCTGCATGTTTACTTATCCTTTTTACGTTAGTTAGTTTTTCTATATCCTGAAAAGGAACCATAGTGATTTTATCAAGTCGACCTTCTCTTTGGTATACTTGATAAATTCCTTTGCCTTTTTCAAAATTCTTTTCTTTTAATTTGTTTGTCACATGTTCTAATAATTCTTGTCTATCTACTGCTAACCAATATTCTGGTCTTTCAAATACAATATAATCTGCCTTACCTTTTATCCAACCAGGATAACCTCTGACATTAGTTCCTTCTATCCAAGCAATATCATCTTGAGTTTTATTGTCCCAACGATTTACTTTCTTCATTCCTTTTACATCAAACTTTAAAAGCTGGCCATCTAAAATACCTTGTACATCCCAGTGTTCAAACATATCTTGTTTGTTAGTGGCCCATACAGGATCCTTTAAATTTTTTGCAAAGTTTTCTTCAGTTATTTTTGCTTTTGCTTTGAACTCTTGCCAGCCCATTTCTCTTCCTTTTTATGTGAATAAACTTCATACCAAGTATTACATTCTTTACAGTCATACATAGATATGATTGTATATTCTGATTCTTCATTGATATCCTCAGCATCATAATCACTTTGCCAAACAACTTCTGCATTACAATAAAAACATTTCATTTTTCTTTTTTCTCCTCGTCATTTTCTTTGTTAGTTGACTCTGTATATTTATCTGTAAAATTTTTTGGTAAACCACTAGGATCAAATATTTCATTCCAACGTTTACGATACGTCTCATTTGATATTCTAGATTTACCATCCCATTGTTTACCTTTTTCTTTACTCATTTTTTCTCCTTGCCGTTATAATAAAGAACCATTCTTCTACTGCCTTCATGTTTTTCTAACCTTCTTTTCATTTCTTGATTCTCATCATAAAGTTCATCACATCTTTTTTTAAGTCTTTTAATTTGTGATTCATATATTTCTCTATAATAAATGCTCCAGTTTTTACTTAGTTCGCTTTGTTTTTCCATTGGTATCCTGTAAATATTTTATTTCTAAATCACAGTAGTGCTTTATTTTTTCTAAATCTTCTATTGCTTTACCTTTTAATAAGTATCTACAAACATATTTAATTATATTTGCTTGTAGTGGATTGAGTTCATTTTTTCTAATAAACTCCCAGGGTTGAATGTGAAAGTCTTTGTAGTGATTCCCACCTATCTGCTTATCTTGTGGAAATGCATCTTCAAATATATCTTTATGTGTCATATCGCTTCCTCCATTGGGTAACATTTAGTATCATCTTTAGGTCTTATAATATGTAGATGTTCTTTTGTCCTTGTTGCACCTACATAGAATAATCTGCTTTCATCATCTTGATTTTTATCATATGATTTTTTAGTATTGGTTGTTAGATCTGTTAATAGAACTACATTATCCTCTTCTCCACCTTTAGCACTATGTATAGTAGATAATTTAATCCGTGGTTCTTGGTTCAACATCTCTCCATTACGTTTCATTCTTCTAATATAATTAATTCTTTTTTGACCTGCTTGGTCAAATGCTTCAAACCAAACTTCATTTGTTTTAAGTCCATAGTCCTTTTGTAATTGTTCTAAACTATAAACACTATTCTTAACAATTGATTTTATTTTGTCCTTGTTCCATTTTTCATGACTCATATATTTTGAAATATTTTCTATTTGTTTTGAATCTAACATTTGTCCTTTTGTTAAATGTTCCCAACTTAAAGCTGCTTCTTGAATACTTTTTTCATATTGTTTTTTAAATCTATTTTCATAATATAAACCTCTATCTCTCATGGTATCTTCTAAAGGATCCAACATTGATCTTGTTCTAGTTAACACTAACCATTTACCAGAAGACATATCCACATCTTCAAAAGTATCATAAGCAGATAATCTTCCTTCATGTTTCTTTGGTTCCCAACTTTTCTCAATTCTATTATCAACTCTTTTAATAATAGAATTAGCTAATTGATGTATTCTTTTTGGTACTCTTCTAGATTTAGTTAAAGGTAATTGATTTCCTTCTTGTGCAATAAATGAATCAACATCTGCACCAGCCCATCTAAATATTGCCTGATCATCATCTCCTGCAACAAAAGAATCTACTGTTTTATCCCAAATATTTCTAACCATATCCCATTGCATCATTGATAAATCTTGAGCTTCATCAATAAATACTACATCAAAGTTTGGTGATTTATCTGATTTTACAAAATCTAATATCATGTCATTGTAATCAATTAGATTATATTCTTTTTTATATCGTTTTAATTCTTCTGCTAAGTGGATTAATGTTCTATATTCAACATCTTGATTATGTTCTTTTAAATTATATTGTCTATCAATACTTATATTTCTAAGTTTTGCTAAATGAATAATTCTTAAATAATCACTTTTAGTTGAGAACAATCCAGTTTCCTCTTCATCATAATCATTATAATCTAAAAACAATTGTTCTTTTCTGCCCAAGTCTTCATAATGTCTCTTCTGCATTACTTGGTTTTTCTTAATACCTAACTGTCTAAATGCTAATGAATGTAATGTTCTAAAGTATGGAAGATCATCCTCTTCTAAATTAAATTTTTTCATAGCTCTATCTTTAGCTTCATTGGCTGCTTTCTTTGTAAAAGCAAAATATCCAATACGATCAGGATTAGTTGTTTTTAAATAATCATCTACTTTTTCTAAAAGAGTATGTGTTTTTCCTGTTCCTGGTGGGCCTAATACAATTGTTTTCATATTAATATGGTGAATCCTCTTTTAATTTTTTAGGTGTATGACTATTCTCTGGTTTTTCAAATGCATCGACAACCATAATACTTGGTCTCTTTTTACCAATGACAATTCTATCATCACTACAATGACAATATTCTTTTAACATTTGTTGTGTAACCTGTGGTTTTTCTGGCCATTTTTTTCTAAGTAAATGTCCATGATAAAATTTGTGAAATATAAATTTATGTTTACCTTCTTCAGTAAATACATTTCCATTTAAAATATCTTTCTTAGTAGTTTCTGCAGCAGTTCTATTAGTACAAAATTCTTCTAAATGTTCTTTTAGTTGATCCACCATTGAAGATCCTTCTGGTGCTTTTATTATTTCTACACCCTGTAAGAGTTGGTCTGTATACTTTTCAAATTCTTTAACCGTGATCCGTGGTGGTTTTTTATTAATTTGTTTTGCAACAGTTCTTCTAAATAATCTTTGTTCCATTAAGTAATCTATATTATCTAGTTTAACTCTTTCGCCATCTACATTGACCCAGTAGTATGGTTCATCTAATTCTACTTTCTGTAAATCAGATAATGTTGGAAATACTGAATCTCCACCTATTCCATACTTTCTAGTTCTACATAAATTCTTATCACAATGATTACACATTGGATCTTCATTACATTTAAATCCTAAATCTTTACCATCATTAAATTTTATTTTACCTTGAACTATCTTGTCATCTAAAGGCCCCTCTGGATGTTTCTCAAAATACTTATAGTTGAAAGCATTAATCTTCATTTGCCAACTATCTGGCCATTTTCTTTTCGCGTATTGTATGTATTGATAAATAATTCTATCTCTTCCATCTTTAATATCTGATTGTGTTAATGACTCTAAACAAGGTGGGCCATCACTAAATTCTGATTCTGGTCTTTTAATTTGAAGTTGTTCTAATTGTTCTGGAGTAATTTTATTTAATTCATATAAATTTATAAAACCATTTAGATTAACAGCTTCAGCATTTTCGTTAAAGCAATATCTTGTTGTTTTATCACCATTAAAATATGGTAAATTTAAAAAATTTCCTGTATCATCTTTTGATTTTAATTCTACTTGTTTTGGAAAAACTTCTGATCCACCATAACCTAATACAGCGCTAACAGAAATTAATTTATCTCTCATTAGTTTTGCATCAACTGGAACCGTTGTAAAACAAAATACATGTGCTCCACCTGATTTAGATCTAAATACTACTAAAGGTAATTGTAAATTTTTAATTTTATTTATTAATTTTTTATGATCAAAACCTGCATAAGAATCAATATCAACACATCCCCATTTACATTTATTATTTTCATCAATTGGAATAATGCCTAAACTAGGTTCAATACCATTTAAATGGTTATCCCACATCTCATCAGTAACCATTTTTCTTTGAACAAATGATTTACCTTTTATTTTTTGACCATCTGCATCTTTTTTGTCAACATAAGTGACACCATGTGCACGTTCTAAACCTGAAAATATTTTTTTAAAATCACTCATAATCTATCTTTATTAATGGGCAGCTCCAGTCTCCCTTTGCCGCCCACTACCTAGGATTCTATTTAGTATGGTGACTTCTCTGCTGTGTCTACATCAGAATCATGTTTAACTTCAACTTCACCTTTACCAATTTTTTCAGCAAAGCCTTTAGCTAAAGAATAAACATTGTTATCTGATACAGGGCCAACTTTAGTTACATCCCAACCAAACCATGTTCCTTTGTCATTAGACATTTGAACAGATTTTAGTTTATAAAGATGGCTGAATGTTGGCGGTGTAAATAGACCATTCTTACCTTGCATCTTGATTGACATCATCATTGAATTCCAAGATCTACTAACTTTTAATTGAGTTCTTGTCATTGATACCAATGCTGTGCCTGGATTTTTACCAATTGTTACAACAAAATGATTTGCTGTATTTTCAAGATAGTTACCATTTGGTAATACATCTCTATTCATTTGATCTCTCTTAGTTGTTTTTACAATAGGATCATCTACTGAATACATTCCTACAAGACCACCTCCAAGTTCTCTAGGTTTCCACTCTAGATACTTTCTTTCATATGCACAAGGTAATACTTCAATTCCTTTCTCACCATCGAATAATTCTTTAGTGACAGAATTTAATATCATTCCTGGTTCTGCACCCTCAACATATTTTCCATTCTTTTTATTTATCTCAGGAGATAATTGTCCTAAAACTTTTAAGAATGGTAAAGCAAGATCTTCTTGCTCTATGTTTTGTGCGCCTGCATTTGCATCTGCTTCAAAAATATTTGAAGATAAATCTCCTGCAGTTTCTCTTTTCGTTAGGTTTTGTTCTTTACTCATATTTATTTTTTCCTTTTTACGGTTGTTTTATTTCCAACAAATATGCTGAAAATATCCGCTGGCATTTCTTTACCTGCCTCAATACGCTCACGGACTAGCGCTTTCAGAGTCATGGGTTCAACCTTTAGCTTTTGCGCAGGTTGAAGACCCTGACTCTTCGCAAGTTCAGCATATTCTGCTGCCTTGTTGTCTTCTCCACGACCAAAAGATACTACCACTTCATTTTTGATAATATCTTCAAGGCCATTGGTACGAAGCCAGTTAAACGCCGCTTCTTTATTTGCTTGTGTAATTGTAGCATTATAGAACGGCTTAACATCTATCATGGAACCATCCATAAGTTTGAGTTGAGATAAACCCATCTCAGACATCATAGTTGGAATTACTTCTCCAGATATATGTTCTAAATCTTTTTTCTTATCTTTTACTCTTTCCTCAAGTAGTTCAATTTCTTGAGTTATCTGTTCCATTTTTTGGACTTCATCAGATAATGTTTTTAGATTTTTACTTTTATCTAAAACATCTGTTTTATCTTGTTCAAAATTAATAGAACCACTACCTGTAAAGGTTTCTATTTTGTTATTCATTTATTTCTCCTCTTTCATATAAATTTATTTCAATTGGATAATATCTTCTTTCTTGTTTATCCCACTTTAATAAATTGTATTTTCCATTTGTGATATCAGAAACAATTGAACATGCAACACCTATTATCGCTGGATCGCCTGTAAGTAGTAAATAATCTTCAGTTGTAAATTTTTTCAACCCTTGCCTTAATTTATAAATTAGTGGGCCAGGTGAAAAAATTATTTGTGAAAATTCAGGTAATAAAAATTTAAAGGTACCATAGTTTGCTGCACCCATAATATTTATTTTTGGATTGCCTGATTTTGTACCAGCAATTTCTTGTATTACATAAACAGTATTTATTCTTTCTGACATTGACAAAACATATAACATTGTTTATATAGATGTCAATACAGAAAGAAGAAAAATTATGATTAATTATAAATTTAAAACTAAACCCTATGAGCATCAAATGACTGCTCTAGAAAAGTCATGGAATAAAGAAACATTTGCATATTTTATGGAAATGGGAACAGGTAAAACAAAAGTATTAATAGACAATATGTCTATGTTATATGATAAAGGTAAAATAGATGGTGCCTTAATTGTTGCACCTAAAGGTGTTATTGGAACTTGGTATAATCAAGAAATACCAACTCATCTTCCAGATCATATAGAATTTGTGTCCGTATTGTGGCAATCTTTAATTAATAAAAAACAAAAAGAAAATTTAGATACATTGTTAAAATCTGATTCAAGACTTCATATATTAATTATGAATGTTGAAGCATTAAGTACTTCAAAAGGTAAAGATTTTGCAGCCTCTTTTTTAAGAACTCATAATGCATTAATGGGTATTGACGAATCAACTACTATAAAAAATTCATCAGCTAAAAGAACTAAAAATATTTTAGACTTATCTAAACTTGCAAAGTATAGAAGAATTATGACAGGTTCTCCTGTAACTAAAAACCCATTAGACTTATATTCTCAATGTGAATTTTTAAGTCCATGGTTACTAAACTTTCAATCATTCTACGCTTTTAGAAATAGATATGCAGAAATGAAAACAATCAATGCTAGAGGGAGGTCAATACAAGTGGTTAATTATTTTAAAAATTTAGGTGAGTTATCAGAGAAATTAAAAAGTTTTTCTTACAGAGTTTTAAAAGAAGATTGTTTAGATTTACCAGATAAAATATATATAAAAAGAACTGTTGAATTAACAGAAGAACAAGACAAACTTTATAAGCAAATGAAAACATTAGCGCTTGCTATATTAAATGGTAAGCAAACAACTAGTATGACTGTATTAACTCAACTAATGAGACTCCACCAAATCACTTGCGGTCACTTCACTGCTGATGATGGTAGCACTCAAATAGTTAAAAGTAATAGAATAAATGAACTTATGGGTATTTTGGAAGAGGTTGAAGGTAAAGTTATTATTTGGGCTAATTATCAAATGGATATGGCTGAAATTAAAAAACATATTATAGAAGAATATGGTGAAGAATCTGTTGTTGATTATTATGGTCTAACTCCTCAAGAAGATAGACAAACAAATATAAAACGTTTTCAAACAGATCCAGAGTGTAGATTTTTTATTGGTACTCCACAAACTGGTGGTTATGGGATCACGCTTACTCAGGCCAATACTGTTATCTATTATTCTAATGGTTACGATTTAGAAAAAAGATTACAATCAGAAGACAGAGCGCATAGAATAGGACAAAAAAAATCGGTAACATACGTCGACCTTATAGCAGAAAAAACTGTAGATGAAAAGATTGTAAAAGCATTACGTAAAAAAATAAATATCGCCTCTGAAGTTTTAGGAGAAG
>Ga0222718_10003158_pt1 | contig 14275 bp, 25 predicted proteins | sample C33_27DmetaG_FD_165045 | JGI IMG/M metagenome (GOLD analysis project Ga0222718, IMG submission 165045) | Estuarine water microbial communities from San Francisco Bay, California, United States - C33_27D | ecosystem: Environmental > Aquatic > Marine > Unclassified | place: USA: California... | reverse complement strand
AAGGGCAAAATAGTAGCTGCTAAAAAAGAAATGACAAAAAGAGTTATATAACTCACTTTTCAAACTCAAGAAGGTTTGCATAAGCATTCCCACTCAACATCAAACCGAGAACTATGATCGCTAAAAGCTTTTTCATTCAACCCTCTTTAAAACAATAATATAGCAGGTTTGCTCCTTAGATAGCCCAACAGAACGGCAACCAACATACTCGTCACCCTTTTTAAGAACATAACCAGTAGTAGTTCCACTAGTTTCTTGCTGAACTAGTTTATAACCATCGTTTATAAAATATTTAACATCATATTTAGATTGAATAAAATCAGCATCATTGAAGTCAAAATCCTTGATATATTCTTTTGCTAAAGAACTGCTTATGAATGAGAAGATAAGTATTAATGATATTTGAATAATCTTCATTTAATTTAATCCGATTTGCTTCACTTCTTTATATAAATTTAAAATCTCTTTTTCATTATCTAATAACTCACTTAAATCCTCAGAAAAATTAAATTTTGAAATCTTATCTGGATAAAGTCGGTTAAAATAAACAATATTATAAAGCAGTTTAAAATGAAGAATTTGAATAGGTGTTAAAGGAATTCTAACATAATCATCTTTAATTCTCTTAGATTTTAGTTTCATCTTATTTTCAACGATACTTTCTTCAAATATTTTTGGAGGAATTTTTTGTACTATCGAATAACCAAACGTTTCGATTAAATTTGCTTGATCTGCGTTATAGGGTTGTCCGTTATCTTCGGGATTATGTTTAATATAATGATTAACAAGTTTTAATAATGCTTGTTCAGAGTTCATTTCAATTAATAAATCATTTACATTTCCAGATTGTTGGAGGTCCTGCTAATAATGAACCAACAATTTCGACTGTTTTATTTTTTAAATTGATAATATATCCGCGATTCCTATTATCTCTTTTTTCTACTGCCTCTATGAATTCATTCCCCAAGTATTTTATAGGATATGAAATAGTAGTAATTTTTTTTACTAGATTTAGCAAGTCTGATCTATTTTCTTTAATTAATTCTTCTCTTTGTTTTTTTAAATATGAGTCCTGGTAGATTGATACAAAACTCACAACATTTCTATCTTCATCAACCACAAATTTTCTATCAATAAATGTTTTTTTATCAAATTTACCATCTGTTGAACATTTAGATATTTCAATTTTTTTCGCATAAGCATTCCCGCTCAATAACAAACTAAATACAGCAATAACTAAAAGTTTTTTCATGATCCAAGACTAACAAATCCTGAACTCTTACTCAATTATATAAAACTAATCCCTGACCCATTTTCAGGGTCAGAGATATTACTAAGGTCTACTTATCTATTTGATCCTTGTTTTTAACAAATGTTACATGAACCTCTTTAGTGTTACTTGATCTTTCAACTTCAATCATTTCAATATAAGACTCACCAAACATTCCTATATCTTCACCTTCTTTTTGTTTTTGCTTTAAAAGATCATAAACTTCCTTAAGAGTTGCCATTATCCCTTCCATTTTTCTTTTTGATGAAAGTCGCACTTACCTCTTTAGTAGTTTGAGGTATATCTGCTTCATAAGCATCAACGATTGCTTGAAAAAAAGGATTTAACTCTTTTCCTTCTGCTTGTTCTTTTTTGATTAGGTCGTACAGACCTTTGACTGTTGCCATATATGCTCCTTTAGCGTTATTATTTTATGTCCGAAGCAAGTAGAGTTATTTCTAAATCACGGACGATCAGCTTATATCATATTTTAAAATTTTTGCTCACCCTTTTTACATACATAAGAATCCTGAATTAAATATTTACCATTATCATTTCTATGACCTGTTTGAGTTGTTAAAGTTCCACTGAGTCGATTTATTCCTATTGAAACATAGAGAGTATTCTTTTGCGCAGTAAATAAATAATTATTTTCATCTACTATACTCACAAATTTTTCATCTTTAATATTCTGTAAATTTGGTAATCTAATATTGGTTTCAAATCCATAATCATTATCATTATTTTTAGTGATGCTAAAATAAGCAATCTTAGCAATAGATTCATCTATAATAGTTTCTCCAAATTTATTTTTATTCCAATTCCGATAATAGGTTTCTTTATATTCGCAAATTAGATTTGTTACTTCCGAATATGCATTTCCACTCAACAATAAACCCAGAACTATGATCGATAGAAGTTTTTTCATTAATTCAATACTCTATCAAAAATATTTAAAGTTACATAACAATTGTAATTATCTCTATCAACTTCTACGTCTATTTCATCCTCTGGGTCAACTTCTGGGCCTTGCAATATGCTATGGATATAATTATCAATCTCAGCATTAGTCACATAAAAATCGAAAGTTTTTTTAAACGCCTTCATTAAAATAATTTTTTTGATTTAGAGCATTCGTAATTTTTTTCTGTTAAAATATGAGATTTGGTATTGGGAATTTTAAATAACATCATAGTTTGCATTTGACCACTGATTCTATTTATTTTTGCTCTATAGAATAAAGTTATCTCACCTCCAGCTGAATCTTTTTCAGAGTGTTGCCATGAAACATAATTTTCATCCCAAGAATCTTTGCCTTCTGATAATTCATCTTTCCAATATCCCGTTTCATTATTGAAATGAAAAGAGCCTTTAAGAACTTTATTTTTTTTAACATCTAAAATAACAACTTCATTTATATCATCTATCAACTTTCTTTCCGTTTGATATTGACCATCTTTTTCAAACCCAGATATAAATTTACAATCTAATGTTATTTCTTCTGCAGTTGCAGAATTTAAAAGAAAAAAGTTTATTAAGAATAAAATAAATAATTGTTTCATTTATTTTTTTTCTTTTTTGCTCTTTGTTTTTTAACTTTTGGAGAAACCCAATCTACTTTAATTTCTTTTGTATTTGGAGGACTTAATTGAAAACCAATCCAAAATATTGCACCACCTATCGCAATTAAACCAATGAATTCAATCGCAGAAATTTCCATAATCCAAGACTAACAAATCCTGAACTTTACTCAAGTTGAGTTAATTAGCTACCGGCCACCAGAACCATGTAGCAGTTACCCTGAATTTTAAAATGTTTGCTTAAATTATTCCCTCGAAATTATTGTTAACCTACGCCAAATAACACCGCATATTTATTCAGGAACCAGGGATTTTTCGAGGTGAGTAAAGGTAACTAAAGACAACTTTTTCACCCTAACTCAAACTAACAAAAAGGGGTCTTTGATGGCTGATGAAAACTTTTTCAAATTTAAAAACTCAGGTCCGAAATGGGCTCCCGAACCTGAGCTATAATCTCTAAAAATTTTAGACAAGGATTTAGAGTTATTACTAATGTGATTTAATAATAATCCTATAATCATTATTTACAATCCCTGGATCGGAGGTACCTAGTTCAATTTCTTTTTTGGTAAAATTATTCTAACGGTTGGTAATTTTCCTCTGCCACCGCGCTTTACTTCTATGATTTTTTTATTTTCTAACTTACACAGTGCTTCCCATTTTTTAGTTGGTCCAACACCAAACCAGGCGTAAAGATTTTTATTGTCTACCTTTACGGGCAAGTGAGAATTTTCGGCTGCACCTGGATATTTCAATCCCTGAATTGTTCTAATGTATTGATACAATCTTAACGCATTAACTCCGCATTTTGATATTTGGTAAAAGTGATTTATATGCATAGGTCCTCTCGTAAATGTTACACCATCGGTAAATGAATCTTCATTTTCACCTGGTGGGTTGTTATGTTTTCTGGTCGGTCTGATCATATTATAATATTTTTTAAATTATATTATTAATTATATAGGGCGGTGTACTCGATCTGTGGGTACGTTTGATCTAGATTGGGTGTACCTATCTATATGACTCATAATTTTATTAAAAAGTTTTTGATCCTTTGTTTCTTGTTCATAGTTTGATTTTATAATTTCTTGATCAACATTAATTGGACCACCAACCACTTTAATTGAAGCGTCAACCATAATTTGTTTTGCTTCTTCAAGTCGTTGTTTAAATTCTGGGATAGGTATTTCTAACATCACTGCGTCGTGCACCAGGGCAACAACTTTAAAATTTTCATCTGTTAGATCTATTAAAGCTTGTCTTAAAATTTCTCCTCCGTGTGCTTGGATAGGCCAATTCAATAAACTTTTATGAATATGTTTTTTCTTTCCCTCTTTAGTAGTGAATAAAGATTTAATATGTCTTTGCCAGCCATAACAAGTTGAAAAATAAGTTTTATTCAAACTGTTTTCAATAAAGCCCTCTATCCAATTAAAATAAACTTTAAAAATTTCCCTGTATTTGTTCATTAAAAATTTAGCGTGAGATACGGAACACTTCAAAGACTTTGCAACGGCCCCTGGACCTTGGCCAAAATTATTAGCAAGATCTATTACTTTAAAAATTTGTCTTTCTTCAGGGTGAGATTGTTTAGTAGCATTTTCAGGAACCATATTAAAAAGCTTTGCAGTATGGATATAAATATCTCCTGATTGATAAGCTTTTATTTTATTTTGATCCCCTGACAGATAACCCATAATTGCGGGCTCTTGTGATTTGTAATCTAGATAGACTAAATAATTTCCATAACTAGGTTTGATAAAATTCCTTGCCCATTTAGAAGCGCTGAAAACATATTTAGATGAAGACGGTGAAGTTCGTCCTGTAACTGTTCCAAACATATTAAAACTTGTTCTAGTTCTGCCATCATTCCCTGGTGTGTAAGCAGTAAGCTTTGTCATATTCTGTAAGGTTCTTATTTCATTAAATTTTTCAATTTCTTCATTGTCCAGGTTTTGTTTAATTATTTTTTTATTAGTGGTGAAGTTCCCGGATTTCATTCTAGGCCATTTACGATCTAAATTATTTCTTTTAATTAAATCATTAAATTTTGAGTGACTAAAAGATAGATCTTCATTGAACACATCTATTTCTAGATTAGCTTCTTTAATTAATTCATCTTTTACCATTGGCCAATAAGTATTAAATTTATTTACAAGATTTGTATCTATTGGAATCCCGTTTCTTTCAACAAGGGCCACGCAACCTATCGCATATCCACGGTTTAATATTCTCCATAACTCACCGTCAAAATCTTCATCTGTTTTTAATTCTAATTTATTTTCAATATCTAAAACTTGTTTAATAAATAGTTGTCGTAACAGTTCTGTATCAGCTTCACAGTAATCCAGGATTTGTTTTTGTTCTGCCTTGGTATATTCAAAAGGTAAATTACTAAATTCATTTCTTCTTAAAATTAAATCTAGATTTTGTTCTTTGTCTGCTTCTGACATTTTATCTTCAATTCCATAATGTTCAGCAGTTGCTAATAGTGTCAATGCACCTTTACCGCTTCGCATTGTTTTATAGAGTCTTGAAGTTTCAGTATAAGAGTCCCAAATATTTGATGGTCTTCCGTGTAATAATTTTAAATGACTTCCAACTTCTGCGGTTGAATTATAACTAATCAATAAACATTTATCGAAATCAAATGGGGGCTGATAAGGAATTTTATCACCATACCAAAATCTAAATTTTTCTTCTGTAAAGACATCAATGTAGACGTGGCATAAAACTTTTTCTGGGATTGTGCCTGTCGAGTCTAAAAGGAATTCTGTATCTTCTACTAAAACCCTTTCGAAATGCTTTTCTATATAGTTCAAGAATTTCATTAACTGTTAGTTCCTCTATTATTTTTCTTCTCATCATCTGTTTCGTTCCTTTCTTTTATTTTTTCTATTAATTTAAATGCGTCGTGTACTTCTTCAAATTTGTAGCAAAGAGAAGACGCAAATCCCCAATCACAATCTGCTTTAACTATTTCCTCTTGCAACATCTCGTGATCGCTTTCAAAATTACTGTCGTATTGATTATTTAGAGCTTCTTCTATTTTCTGTAGTTCCTCTTTAGTGATTGTTATTTTTTCTTTACTCATTGTTCTTTCCTCTCGTTTCTTGTTTTATGTTGTTGATTATTTTATTAATTAGAATTGAATCTGGGTCCTTGAATTCAGACTCTGGAGGCGAGGAACGAACCATAAATCTTTGATGGGCTTTAACCCTGTTCCTTTTAAATTTTTTTCTTTGTGAAACTTCATAATCTATTACCAAGGCCATTAAATATTGCCCCCAACGTTTCTGATTAAAGCTTCGTGATCCAGGGTTTCAATAATTCTTCCATCAAAAACCATATCCACTATTTCGTCATCGTCCATCTTGGACCATTCAGGAATTCGATCTGTTCCAGGGTGTGACCAGGATTGCCAACCAACAGAATTAGATTTCCATTGAGCTTTAATCCAATTTCCGTTCAAACCTCTATCAATCGCTTTAAATACTGATTGTTTTGAAAGCTTTGTTTTTATTGATGGAAGCCACAAAAACTCTGTTCCAAACCAATTAATACATCTTAAAATAAGTTTAGTGTTTTGACGGTCATCTGCTTTGTTAAAGATTTTTTCTCTTAAACCTTTGTCTTCTACCTGGACAACATAATCTAGAATTTCACCATCTGGATCGTGTAAAGATACAGTTTGAACCTCTGTTAGGTCTTCATAACTTTCACCTTTAATTGTGAACCAAAACATTTTGCCAGGGGATTTAATTTCTATTCCCTGACTATCTGACGGTCCATCGCTTATGTTAGTCGTTTCTAGTGATACTTTTTTCGCTAGTTCTTTATTAAATTTAGCCATAACTGTTTTCTCCTTGTCTGTTTAGGATTGTTAATACAATGTGGATCGACCTTTCTTGTTTAAGTAGTCGTTGACTTCATCAACATTGTACAAGATTACACCGCCTCTATTTTTGTTTTTCGGTCGTCCAACAACTGTATAGGGGAGGCCGTATTTACCCTGACGTTGTTTTGATAGTGTTGAAACTTTAATTGAAAATAATTCTTCAACATCTTTAGGACGAATGAATTTTCTATTGGTCATTTAATTATCTGTGCTTTCCAAGTTAAAATGTTTGTTGATACTTTTTTCTGCTTGAGCTGATTTAATTTCGTCAGCAATTATTTCTTTTTCTAAAAGACCACATTTTTTTTCGAGTTTAGATAGTTCCCAAAGGAGGTCTGTATTATTTCTATTTAATTCGTCTATTTCCCTTTGCTTGATATCAATGACGTTGTTCAATCTTTTAATTTTTTCTCGATCTTCCAACATCATCTTTGTTAAAACGATTGTGTGGTCTATTTGCTTTTGGATATTTTTTGAATGTTCTGAATTAGCAGTAAGACATAATTTATTTAGTTCTTTTAAATGTTCTACCATTGTCTCCTTATCTAATTTGGTGAGCTTACTCATACTTTTTTCCTTTTTTATTAGGGACAACATAAACACCTAGTTGAGCCTTGCCCTTTAGGTCTTGCTGTAGTCTTCCATATTCTCCTGGTGTAAGTTCAATGTGTTGAGTTTTTTCTTTTTTAATCTCACGGAGTAGATCAAATAACTCTTTATCTTTACTCATACTTTGTTCCTCCTAATAATCCCGCTAGCCCTGTTGTTTTATTTTTAAAATCTTCTTCCTGTCTTTGCCTCATAATTTCATTAAACTTTTGTTCTAGCTTTAGGGTTTCGGGATCAGGGACCTGGGATATTAAATTTAATTTTTCCATATCAACTCTTGGAATTTCAAAAGGTGCTACAACTTCTTTTGGTTTCTTTACGATTGGTTTTGGTTTTTTGTATCTAGCTTCCAGGTCATTTAATTTAGTTGGTGCAACTCCTGTCATTTGTCTGTTGCGCTCAAGCTTCTCTGCTAATTTTCCAACTTGTTCAGGTGTTGCTTCCTTTGGATAAGATGATCTATCTTTTGTGTCCATTAAGTATCTAATCTCATCACTATCAAGATCTCTTGTTTTCATTTCTTCTATTAAAAGATTTCTTAAAATATCTGGTCCACCATCTGACTTTTGTTCTTCTTTGTTTTGGAAATGTTCGCCTATATTTTTAGGCGCTTCTTCCAATCCATATTTTTTTAGAGTTTTTGCTTTTCGATCAGCTAAATATTTTGCATTATTTTCTTCTGCCTTTTTCTTCTGCTCTGGTGTTCCAGGTCTAACAAGATGAGCGTGCATTTGTTTAAATTCTCCAATCTTCATTATTCTTTTCCCAAGGTTAGTTTTAATAATTTGTTCACAGCTTCTCTCTCGTCTTTTGAAAGTGACGCTAACGTTTTGCCTGGAGTGAACATTGAAGCGAGATCTAATTTTTTAATGTCTTTGTGCCAATCGTTGTCTTTTTTATACTTGGCAAAGTCGATAACTTTCCCGCCTGACTCAAGCTTTATTCTTCTAATAGTTTCTATGAAATCTTCTTCTGTCTTGCCTGGATTGTTTTCTAAATATTTATCCCTGGCCATTTCGTATTTCATATCCATAAAATCGGATAATTCTTTTTCTTCGGCAGCACTTTCGGACGCGAGTTTGATTAATGTTTCTTTCTCGGAAAGATCGCCACGCGCAGGCATTTCTTTTTCAACTCCGAAAGATTTAATTTTTTCTAAAAATGTTTTTGTTTCCATACATTGTAAGTAATGGAATAAGATTGTTTAACAATATAGGTATGGGCTACTGATCGGGTTCAGTAGATATTAAATTTTGAAAATAGCGTTCAATTCACCTTTGTAGTAGAGCGGGATTTTACCTTTTGTCTTTTTTAATTCTTTTCTTAAAAGTTTTCCTTTGTCACTGTCCCAAAGTTTTCTGCAAGCTCTAATATGGGTTTCTTGTGATTTCATTTTATACTCACTAATTTTTTTATCTTTTGAATCTACAGGAACATTCCATTCATATTTTTTAAGTTTTTTATTATAAGTTTTTACAGGGTGCATCATATCGTATGATATTTGATATGCTTCTGACTCAACAAAATAAGATATTGCGTCGCCGATTTTTACATTCTTTTTTTCTTTTTCTGGTACTCCTGATTTATTGTAAATTTGTGATACTACAAACAAGGACCAAGTTCGACGGAGTTGATTATAGTCGTCATCTTTAGGTTTATTCTTTGCCCCGAATGATTGTTTTACTAAATTAAAAACTTTATCTGGTTTAGCTTTTATAGAATTTAAATAATCAATTAGTGGTAGCCATTTATAGGTGCTTAGAATTAATTTTTTAAAATCTCGAGGAAGTGTGCTTCTAGCAATTTCTTTATTTGTTAGTGATCCTTTAACCTTGTCTTTGCCCATAATTAATCCTTATATAGGAAACAGGAATCAGGCACCAGGACCTAATTAACTTGTTTCAAAATAGGTTTTTCTTCTTCAAAAAACTCTATTGCATTTATTCCATCAACAACAGTTTCCTCTACAAGTTTTGCATATTTTAAAGCAATCTGTTCAGTTGTTCCTAACGCGTCCGCAAGCGCTTTTATGTTTGGTGTATTTCTATAAAAGTTTGTAGCAAACGTGTGACGAGTTGAATGTATCTTCATATGTCTTTCCACTCCCGCCAATAGCAAAACACTGTCCCAGGTTTTACTTGGATCTATAATGTGTGGTGATTGACAAATGCCTGACTTTAATTTTCTTCCATAATCTCTAGAGGGAAAAATATATTTATTTCTGATATCACCTATTGGAAAATAGAATTTAGACTCAGGATTATTTAATCTATCAGTAGCAATTAAATTTAAAATTTTAATCGCTTCTTTACCTAATTTAAAAATAAGCTTCTGATTTTTCTTCGAGGTTTTAGTTTTTAATAACTGTATTCTAGCTGATCCACCTTGCTTATATTGTGCCCAAGTTAATGATGTTGCTTCCTCGCGTCTTCGTCCTGTAGCCAATAAAAAGGCAAGCAATAAACAAGTGACAGGGTTTAATTGTTTCTGTTTGTAATAACTATAATTTAATCTTCCTGTTCTCTGATCTATTTGAACCAATACATTCATCACTCTTTTAAGTTCGATTGGATCTAAAAAATCTAAATAAACATTCTCTGTAAATTTATATTTCTTTTTCATAATGAAAGGATTGTCGTCTTCCTTGACAAAATCATTCCAAAATTTTCTTAAATATTCTTGCAATCTATTGGCAGTAATCGGGGACCTTGCACCACAAGTTTGATAAAGATCTTTGAACATTTTAGGGGTGATTGATGACAGTTTTTTATATTGTAAATCTTCACACCTAACCAATCTATTTAAGATATCTTTGTCATAAGTATTCCTAAAAATCCAAGGACCGAACGTTGCTTTAATTCCTTTAATCGTGGACGGCGCATATTGATTAACGGTTGTCAATTCCTGTTGGTAGTAAGATCTAATAACTTCACCTAACTGCATTTTTAAGATCTCTGCTTTCTCTGTTTGTTGCGGATCTTCACCGTTATAAATCTTGATGGATAATTCTTTTGCTCTTTTAGTTGCTTCAACAACACCAAGACTCGGGTAGTTTCCAAGCTTTTTTCTTTGTTGATATTTTTTACCTTTGACTTTGTATTGAAAGAACCAAGTCTTGACACCGCTTGGCATAACCCAAAACTCTAGTCCAGGATAATCTCCAGGTTTAAAGTATCTTTTATCTAATCTATTTAAACTTCTGCAATACGCGTCAGTTAATTTCTTTGCTTTTGACTTGCCCATTTTTTCTCCTTGTCTGTTTTCAATTTAAGTTCAAAAAGAAAAATAACAATTTGAGAACATCTACCGAACGCGTCAGGTGGATAAAACCTAATCACTTTAAAATCACTTACGAAAGTTCTACTTTCTTCCTTTGTATGTTCTTTGTTTCGTTCTGTTCTCATCATCATTTTTCTTTCTAATGATCGGAAACGTTAGGAAACTAAATGTTTTGAATGGTGCCCCCGCACGGATTCGAACCGCGGACCTATTGATTACAAATCAAATAGCTTATTAAAATTTCCTTTCATTAATGTTGATACTACTAACTTCTAGATTCACGTCAAGTTGCTCTAATTAAAATCACTTACAAATCACTTACGTTCAAAAAATAAAAGTTAAATAAATCAACAATAGCAATCATCACTTATTCGTAAAAACAAATCAAACTAAAAAGAAAAAGTTGAGTCTTTATGCGGATTTTAACCTCTGATTTTTGGTAGACAAAAGCTCATAAGAGGCTCGCTGTTGCTCGCCTCGACTTGCATAAGTGCAAGCGCCTCAAGGGGTCCCAATCGGAATCTGTGTGGCCCTAGAGTCCATTAATCGATATACCTTAAATAGTTTAGGAGTAGCTTCTACTTGGTGTTTAATACTAACATTCATAGACTTAAGGGGACCCAAAACTTTTTGGGAATAATATCCGAATTTAGATTCTTTTATGGAAAAAATATTATAAATTTTATTTATGAAAGGAAAAAATTTCACCAAAAAATTTTTCAAAAAGATATATGGCTTGGTATAGAGGAACAGGAAAAGAAAATCATCATTCAGTATTCGAGAACGTTAGTCACGATCGTTGTATATTTTGTGGTGATGACCGTACCGAGATCGCAAGGACCGATTTTACAATAATGTTTTCACCCGAGGAATACAACACGGGTTCAATCTGCAAGACCTGTTATCACGCAAACGCAAAGCAAGTAAAAGCGGTATAGGTTACCCTCTTAAAAAATTTAAATAAGTATTGTTATAAGTAACTAATAGCATTTTGGGGTGGGTAACATTGGGTGACATTTTCAGGGCTTTCAATTAAGATTAGAAAATAAGAATTAATTAATTTGTGCAGACTAGTACTAAACTAGTACTTAAAAAGATAATATAATCTTTATATGAAATTATTATTCAAAATTTTTCTAATTGTTATGTTTGGCTTAAATTCTGCATTAGCAAATAACGACAAAAAAATTACCATAGAAGTGATTGAAAATATTTTTTTTGGTGAACAAAAGAAATACCCAATAATTAATCAAGGAAAAAAGATAACTAAAGAATCGGCAGAATTTAACAAAAAACTAAGAGAAACACGAAAGTTACCAAGTTACAAAAAGAGACATGAAACTAGAGGTATAGCTAAATGCTATTTTGATCCAAAAGGTGGATTTGATGAATTTCGTAGATGCGAAGCAAAGATAATTAGAGCAGTACTTTCATATCCTGAAAAATCAAAAAAAAGAAGACCTGGTGATATATTTTTTGCATTAGCAGCGATTGGTAGTTTAACCGGTGATTATGAAACTTGGAAAAATTTTATCAAAATATTTGATTTTAAACCTGGAGACAAACCTGTTCCTGGAATGGTTTGTAGAGAAAGTTCTTCTGGTAGATCACTTTTTTGTAAAGCATTTAAAAAAGGCACATATAAAAAAATTGAAAAATTTAGAAAAGATCCTTCAAATGAAAAAGTTCTTGGCCATAAATTGATAAAATATGTCAAAAATAGAATGATGGTAAAAAATATAGCTGATCGGATTGGCACTAAAAATTATGGATTATTGGGAGATATGTTAAATGATATAGTTGCTGAAGTAAGAGTTATTGATGTAAGCCCTGAATTGAAATTAAAAAGATCTTTATTAAGTAAATATGTCTTACTACTTAATAATCTAGAAGATAAATTGAAAAAAGAAGATCACAAACTAGTAAATAAACAAGTATCAAAAATATCAAAACATTTCATTAAAATTAAGAATTCAAGATCAATTAATAATGAAATTGCAAATATTGATGAAGCGGTAAATATTATTTCTAACGTAAATGAAATTATATTAAAAAGTTCTCTTGAAGCTAAAGATGATTTCAATAAAAAAAATATAGCTATTTCCTCAATCTACTTAATGAAAAATTTAGTTGATTCAATAATATTTACTATCCCTGAAAAGTACTATGTTGAAACAAAAGGCTTAAGTAAAGATCTTTGGACAGATTTTGAACTTGAGAGACTAGAAATTGCTCTTGATAAAATGATTAAAAATAATGCTGAAATTAAAACTAATAGACTTAATAATAGCATAGAAGTCATAAAAGATAATTATCAAACCATTGATCCCATTGTAATAATTAATTCTTTAGAAAAATTAGGATTTAAAAATAGAATAAATAAAAAATTTAACGATGATTCAGCTTTAGATATAGCCAATGAAGCTGTAAGAGATAATCTAGACAGTGAAATATTTAAAGATGTAAGAAAGGTACTTCAAGAGTTAGACAGAGATCAAATAAACGAGTTAGCAAAAGAAGCATCAGAGTCAGCCACCCAAATTGCACAAGAAGTAAGTAATTCTCAACAAACAAAATCATTTTTGGATAGAAAAATTGGAAATCATTCAATGAAGACATTAATTGGAGCACACCGTCGTGGATACATTGATCTTGGTATTGGAAATAGATAAAAAAGTTCTATAAGACTTTATGGGACCAGGGACCAGGGACCAGGCCCCAGGAATTAAATCTCGTAAGGTCCCTTTTTAAATGGCCTCACAGATCTATTTTGTGTTCTAAATTTTGATGGCTCAAATCGGTGTGCGATTGGTGAAGACTGAGGCATGGCTGGTGATACTAATATTGTTAATAACAATTAACTGAGTACTGTAGACCAGAAGCAAAACCTGTTGGTGTGCATGTGAATGTTTTTCTAAATGTATTAGCTTGTTGACTTGCTTGGTTTATTTCCCCTAACACTAATAGCCCAACTAATAGATTGGAAATATTTTTTTTAAATTTTTGTGAATTTGCATCAGCTATAGCTTTAGCAGTAGCCTCTTCAGCTAATTCTTGTTTTGCTCTTGCGGTTTCAGCTTTTGCAATGGCTATTTCTTTTTCTGCATTAATTTTTGCCAGCTCTAATTCCATTGTCATAATTTTAAAGACACAATCATTAAATTTTTTTGTACCTTTTCTTAAATTTAATTGATCCTTACATACATAATTAAATTGTTGATCTTTATTATCAAATTTACTTGCTCTAAGAATTTTTTCTTCAGCTATTTTAGTTTTTGTCATAAAGACTTTATCTCTTAAAATATTATTTTTTTGATTTGAGTTATCGCTAATTTCAAATGTTCCATCTGAAAAAAAAGTTTTAGTTGACCAACGTTTACAAAATTTTCTTGAACCAGTGTCTTTTCTACATTTTTTTAATGCATCATCTGAGGCAAAACCATAAGTAGCTCTTTCTCCTATATATAATTGTCCAGTTTTGGTATTCACGTCGGTTATACTATATTTAATTATTTCTTTACTTGACGCAGTGTTAACTGAGCTAAATAACAAAAAACCCAGAACCACAATCCCTAAAAGTTTTTTCATATCAAGTTAATGACATGCAATGCCAAATTTTTTTAGTCGCCAGTAATTATA
>Ga0222718_10003157_pt1 | contig 14276 bp, 13 predicted proteins | sample C33_27DmetaG_FD_165045 | JGI IMG/M metagenome (GOLD analysis project Ga0222718, IMG submission 165045) | Estuarine water microbial communities from San Francisco Bay, California, United States - C33_27D | ecosystem: Environmental > Aquatic > Marine > Unclassified | place: USA: California... | reverse complement strand
GGGCGAAGAGCGGTTGTCATGTGACTATTCTGGTGAAAAAATAGATATTGCTTTTAATGTCAATTACCTTCAAGAAATACTTTCTTCCATAGATGAGAGTAATGCTGAAATCCATTTTTTTGGATCTGACAAAAGCTGTCTAATAACCTGCCCAGGAACAGATGACTATAAATATGTTGTGATGCCTCTGCTTATATAGTGCCTACATCAAAAATAACACTTAAGAACTTTAGGTGTTTTGAATCACTAGATTTAGAACTTTCCCCTAAAGTTAATTTTTTCTACGGAAAGAATGGGTCTGGAAAAACCTCTATTTTAGAAGCCATTTATTTGTGCTCAAGCGGCAAATCCTTTAAAAGTTCAAATATTTCGGCGCTTATAAACCAAAACAACAAACAGGGCTTCAAGGTTAGTTTGTTTGATGGCAAAACCGGCCACATAATTGAAATTAACAAACACATTTCCAAACCAATAGAGATTAAATACAACAATCAAAAAACATCAATAGCAAAATTAGCCAGAAAAAAACCAGCAACAGCAATACACAACCAAACCTTCTCTTTTGCAGATGCGTCCCCAGATTTCAGAAGAAAACTCTTAGATAGAGCTATTTTTATTTCAAATAAAAGGTTTTCACATACCTGGTTTGGTTATTACAGATCACTAAAACAAAGAAACGCTCTCTTAAAACAAAACACAGCAAACACAGATCCCTGGGATGATTCACTAATAGAGCACGGAGAAGCCCTTAATAAAATCAGAAAAGAATTCCACAACAATACAATGGAGGAGCTCAAAGGATTAATAGAAAACATAAGCAAAATACACAAACCAAGCTACCTTAAAGATATTAATATTATATTTAGACAGGGTTGGGATGAAAATCAAAGCCTTAGACAGTGCGCCGAAGAAAACAACAACAAAGACAAACTCAGAAGAACAACCACAAAAGGGCCCCACAAAGCTGATATAAAGTTTTATATTGGCAACATAGATGCCAAACAAATTTTATCTAGGGGAGAGCAAAAACTCTTTTCAATTTTATGGTGTTGTTCTCAACACAGGGTTTTAAAAAACACTCACAATCTAGACCCAACCCTAATTATTGACGACATAAAATCTGAGCTAGACAACAACCTAATGAGCGTCTTTATAGAGGCGCTAAATTATATAGAAAATCAGGTTATCTTTTCCTGTATAGATGACCAATTTAGTAGTAAAATAAAAAGTAATTTTGAGGATTTTAAAAAGTTCCACGTGGAACAATTACACTACTAAAAAACATGCCAAAAAAAACAGAAGAAGCGAAGTACGATTCATCTAATATACAGGTTCTAAAAGGGTTAGAAGCAGTAAAAAAAAGACCTGGTATGTATATAGGAGACACAGATGATGGCTCTGGGCTCCATCATATGGTTTTTGAGGTTCTTGATAATTGTATTGACGAGGCAATGGCGGGACATTGCTCAGATATTAACGTTATTGTAAACAAAGACGGCTCAGTAACCGTTAAAGATAATGGAAGGGGTATACCAGTTGATGTTCACGAAAAAGAGGGCATTTCCGCTGCAGAGCTGATACTCACAACACTACACTCTGGTGGAAAATTTGATGACAACAGCTATAAAGTCTCGGGCGGTCTTCATGGTGTTGGTGTTTCAGTTGTTAACGCTTTATCCAAAGAGCTCACACTTAAGGTTTGCAGAGATGGCGGAGAGTTTATTCAAGAATACAAAGCCGGCAAACCAATAGCTAAGCTTAAAAAAGTAAAAGCATCGAAAGAAACCGGCACAGAAATTACATTTACACCATCAGAAGATATATTCACATCAATTAACTTTGAAACAGACAGAATCCATAAAAGAATTCAAGAGCTCTCATTTCTAAATGCGGGCGTCTCTATTACGGTCACAGACGAAAGAACGGGAAAATCAAAACATTTTAAAAATAATGGCGGATTAAGCAGTTATGTAAAGCACCTTAAAGGAAGAAAACAACAGGTATCAGAAATTTTTGAGTGTGCTGCCACAAAAGATGACGTGGGTGTTGAAATCGCAATGCAGTGGACAGACTCTTATTCAGAAAATGTATTATGTTATACCAATAACATTCCTCAAAAAGACGGCGGAACCCATTTAGCAGGTTTTAGAGGAAGCTTAACTCGGGTTCTAAAGGCTTTTATCAAAAAAGAAGGTGCAAACAAAAAAGTTCCAACAGATTTATTGGGTGATGATGTAAGAGAAGGCCTAACTGCAATTATTTCTGTAAAAGTTCCAGATCCCAAGTTTTCCTCACAAACCAAAGAAAAGCTTGTTTCCTCAGAGGTGGAGAGTGTTGTAAGCACAGTATTTAGTAAATATTTCAATGACTATTTGCTTGAGAACCCTAAAGATGCCGCCTCTATTTTATCTAAGGTTGCAGAAGCGGCGCTAGCTCGTGAAGCTGCCAGAAAAGCAAGAGAGATGACAAGAAGAAAGGGTGTTTTAGAGATAGCTGGATTACCTGGAAAGCTTGCTGACTGCCAAGAAAAAGATCCTACCCTATCTGAGCTCTATATTGTTGAGGGTGATTCAGCTGGCGGCTCTGCAAAACAAGGCAGAAATAGAAAAAACCAAGCAATTCTTCCCCTTAAGGGTAAGATTATCAATGTAGAAAAAGCAAGGATAGATAAGGTTCTTGGCTCGCAAGAGGTAGGCACTTTAATTAAGGCTCTTGGATGTGGAATAGGAAAAGAGGACTTTGATATAGAAAAGCTTAGATATCATAGAATTATAATAATGACAGATGCGGATGTAGATGGTTCCCATATAAGAACCTTGCTTTTAACTTTCTTTTACAGACAGATGTATGAAATAGTAGAAAATGGACATATTTATATAGCTCTTCCGCCTTTATATAAAATTACCAAAGGAAAAGAGTTTGTATATGCATCAGATGAAGACCAAAAAGAGAAGGCTGTTAAAGAATTCTCTGCGTCAGGCACAAGGGGCTTAGAGGTTCAAAGATATAAAGGGCTTGGCGAGATGAACCCCGAGCAGTTATGGTCTACAACAATGGATCCAGAGCATAGAAGAATGATGAGGGTTGATATTAAAGACGTTTTAGACGCAAACGAGTCATTTGAGGTCTTAATGGGCGACGATGTAGAGCCAAGAAGAGAATTTATCAATAATAATGCTCTTTCTGTTACAGACTTAGATATTTAATTGATTTCCTGATAGTTAAGTTTAATCCAGTCATAGGCTTTGTTTGTAACATCTTTAGCACTAAGCGCCTCAATAGGTTTCCCAATCCTCAACCTTACAGTGCCGGGGTATTTTTTAAACTCTTTATTTCTCCAATATTTCCCCGAGTTATGACACACAGGAATAATTGGGACCTTATTTTCATAAGATATTAACCCACAACTTGAACCAAACTTTTGTATGCCCTTTTCAGGCCTCACCCTGGTTCCCTCGGGAAACAATATAATAGAAAACCCTTTCCTAAGTTTTAATTTTGCCTTATTAACAACACGCTTAAGGCTTTTAAACTTTTTTGCTCTATCCACTGTAATTGGTTTAGTGCAAGCCACAGCCCACCCAAAAAAAGGAATAAGTAACAACTCTTTCTTAACAACAGATGTTGATGGAACTATAAGCGCTTGAAGAAAAAGAGACTCCCAAGGCCCCTGGTGGTTTGAAACTATTATACAAGGACGATCAATTAAATTTTCTTTACCTTCTATTTCCCAATCAATCATACAAATGGCCTTTAATAACTTTAGTATTAAATAAACCCAGATAGATATTAGCTTTTGTAAAGATATGGTTTTTAAAAAGGGATATAGAATAATAAGCAGGACTGAAAATATAATCAGAAAAGGGTAAAAAACAGCATTAAAAATAAAGCTTCTTATCACGTTATTTTGTTTTTAAGAAAATCCTCCAAATCTTCAATTTTTAGCCTTTCTTGCTGCATTGTATCCCTATCTCTAATTGTAACAGTGCCATCTTCTAGGCTTTCAAAATCAACCGTAATACATACAGGGGTGCCTATTTCATCATGTCTCCTGTATCCCTTTCCTATGTTTCCGGTGTTTTCTAGTAGTATTCTGCCTATATTTAGCCCTTGAAGTGTTTTTTTAATTTTTGATGAAAGGGCCACTATTTCTTCGTTATTTTTTTTAAGAGGAATAACAGCAGCCTTTATTGGAGCCAAATGAGGCTTGAGCCCAAGAACAACCCTTTCCTTGCCATCACCAAGCGCCTCAACCTTATAGGCTTCATTTAGTATAGCCAAGAAGCCTCTTTCAACACCTGCTGATGGCTCAATAACATAAGGAACAACCCACTCCTTTGTTTGCAAGTCTTGCAGGGCCAGCTTAGAGTTTGAATCTTTATTTTCCATAACCTTAGCAACAATATTTAAATCATTTTGATTTTTTGTATGAGAGCCAAGATCAAAATCTGTTCTATTTGCAATACCCTCAAGCTCTTCAAGTCCATGTGGGAATTTATACATTAAATCAACAGTTCTTTTGGAATAGTGAGCCAACTCATCATCAGGTACCTCATAAAGCTCTATTTGAGATCTCGCAACACCCTGCTTTTCCCACCAAAGCAGCCTTTTCTCAACCCACTCATCATGTATAGCCTCATCACTACCAGGCTTAACAAAATACTCTAACTCCATTTGCTCAAATTCTCTCACTCTAAAAATAAAATTCCTTGGTGTAATCTCGTTCCTAAAGGCTTTACCTATTTGAGCAATCCCAAACGGAAGTGATTTTGACGAGGAATCAACCACATTTTTAAAATTTGTAAATATTTGTTGAGCTGTTTCAGGTCTTAAATAAGCAAAAGAATCCTCGGTTTCAACCGGCCCAATGCTTGTTTTAAACATTAAATTAAAAGGCCTAGGCTCTGTGAGATCTGAAGAGCCACATGAAAGACATTTCCCACCAGGAAGCTGATCCGCTCTCCACCTCGCTTGGCAGTTTTTACAATCAACCATTGGGTCTGAGAAAGTGCCTTCGTGCCCAGAATGTCTTAAAACAAGGGGGTTTGTCAGGATTGATGCATCTAAACCTTCAATATTATCATTTTCATAAATCATTGAAGACCACCAAGCGCTTTTGATATTATTTTTTAACTCTACACCCAGCGGACCATAATCATAACTACCCTGAAGGCCGCCATATATTTCATTTGATTGAAAAATAAAACCTCTTCGCTTGCAAAGCGCAACCAACTCTTCCATTGTTTTAGCTGTCAAAATGTATCTCCCTTGCTATATATAGACATTTGTTACTTTTTTATGGCTTATAACCATAATATCAAACCAAACCACCTGGTATTAATTATATTTACAGTTAGCTTAAATTATATATTAGTATTAAGATTAAAGCGCTATGAAAGCATTATTTACATTATTATCAATTTTACCTAGGTTTATTTATGTATTAATTGCTGATCTTATAGTTATAACCAGAATTTATAAGCAATTTGAGGGCTTTAAAATTACAAAAGCCAATTTAACAATAATAATGCCAAACTTATCTCCCGATGAAATTGAGCTAGAGTCAATAAAAAGTTATAAACAAACCTTAATAAGCACAAGAGAAACTTTTATAGCATGGTCTCGCTCCTCTAAATTTATTAACTCAAATATTTTAGTAATAAAAAACAATTATTTATTATCAGAACACAAAGAAAAAAACAAAGGCTTTATGATGGTAGCAATTCACAGCAGAAGCGTAGACTTGCTTCTGTCATGGATTAACTCTCAAACCCCAACAACTTCATTGTATAAAAAAATTAAGTTCAGGCCTCTTGATAAATATGTAAGAAAGATTAGAGAAAATAAAATAAACAAGGTTTATGAGACTGGGGTAATTGGAGTCAAAAAATTGTTAAATGCACTTAATAAAAATGAGGTTATTTGCATGGCCGCAGATCAAGTTCCACAAAGAGGAATGGGTGAGTATGTTAATATGTTTGGTAGAAAAAGCTACACAACAACACTCATACCAAGGCTGGCCTTAAAGACAAATAAGGCCGCAATTTTCTGCTCTGTAAATAAAGCTAATGATGCAGGCTTTCTTGGAATAAATTTGCACCCATCAAGCGGGGATCTATATGATAATAGTAAGCACCTACTATCATTAAATCAATCAATCGAAAAGCTTATTTATGAAAATGTTTATGATTATTCCTGGGAATATAAAAAATACAGAAGACCTTACCAGGGCGATCAGGACCCATACAAATTCTAGGCTTACTTTTGCCAAAAAACAGTTGTAAATAAAACCAGAAGAGTAAAGATTTCTAACCTTCCAAGGATCATGGCAAGAGCAAGAATAGACTTACCAAAATTACTTACAGAGCCATAGGTTTCAGCAACCTGCCCAAGGCCAGGGCCTAAATTATTTAAACAGGCACCAATAGCAGAAAACGAGCTTTCAAAATCCATACCTGTTGCTAGCAAAGAAAGAAGCAGCAACATGAAACATATTACATAAATAGAAAAGAAACCCCAGACAGATTCGGCAACTTTGTCACCAACAGCCCTTGATCCAATTTTTAAAGATACAACTGCATTTGGATGAATAAGCCTCATTATATTGATCTTGGCGTGGTTTATCATAATCAAAACTCTCCAAGACTTAATACCACCACCAACAGACCCAGAGCAGGCTCCTATAAAAGCACCGATAAGCAATAAAAATGTTATTGATGTAGGCCATGAAGAATAGTCTGTTGTAACAAACCCTGTTGTTGTAACTATAGAGACAGATTGAAATAAAATTTCTCTAAACGAGGCCCCATCGTAACCAACTATCATTGATAAAAGCAAAGACAAACCAAAAACAATAGACACTATGGAGATAAAAAATCTCAGCTCAGAGTCATGAAAATACTTAAGAGGCTTCTTTTTGTACACAGCAAAATAATGAAGAGCATAACTGAGGGCAGACAAAAGCATAAAAACCATACATATGATTTCTATTGATATGCTATTGAAGTAACCAATGCTTTCATCGTGAGTAGAAAAACCACCAATAGAAACGGTGCTTAAACTATGAGATACAGCATCAAAAGCGCTCATGCCAAAAGCAAAATAAAACAAAGCGCAAACAATTGTTAAGCCCAGATAAATAAGCCACAAAGCTTGAGCTGTTTCCTTAATTCTCGGAGTAAGCTTTTGGTCACTTAAAGCTCCAGGGATTTCTGTTTTATAGAGCTGTCCACCACCTATGCCAAGTAAGGGCATCACAGCAATAGCCAATACTATTAAACCCATTCCACCCATCCATTGAAGCAAATGCCTATAAAATAATACTGATTCAGGCATATTATTAAGCCCTGAAATAACAGTTGCCCCTGTTGTAGTTATTCCAGACATAGACTCAAAAAACGAATCAATAAATGACATCCCGTATAAATAGAAAGGTATAGATCCAACTAATGATAAAACAACCCAAAACAAAGTGATTATCACAAAACCCTCTTTTATACCCATTTCTTCCTTACTTCTTTTGGTTAATTGCCATGCGATGACAGAAGGTATAAAGATAATCAAGAAAGTTGTAATAAATATATTGCTAGAGCCATCGTTGAATAAGAAGGAAACAATCAAAGGTATTAATAAAGATAAAGAAAAAAAAGCAACAAGAATGCTAAATAAATTAATTATTGATTTTATGGCCATCAACTTTCTTTAAAAAACTTCTCAATTTCTTCCATTAGCATTTTATCTTCTAAGAAAAATATCAAATGGTCATTTAGTGCAAGTTTTACGCTTTTGCCAGGCATTATGACGTCACCATGCCTTACTATCGCTGCTATAGATGCTCCCTCAGGCATTGGGATATCATCAATAGATTTACCAAAAAGGTGTGATGTGTGCTCATTTGCATGAACAACACCCTCAATAGCCTCAGCACCCGTGTCCATCTTAAGCATAACATCTTGCGCAACATCGCTTTCTCGAAGATCTTGAAGAACAGATGAAACGGTCAATCTATATGGCGCAATATAAGTATCTATAAACCCTGGCACTAATTTTAAATATGAAGGGTTGTTTAAAATAATCATAGTTTTTCTTGCTCCAAGCTTTTTTGCAAGCAACGAAGACATGACATTTGTCTCATCGTCGTTAGTTAAAGCACAAAAAACATCTATCGAGTCTATGTTTTCGCTCTTAAGAAGGTCATCATCAGTTGCCGACCCCTTAAGCACAATTGTTTTATCTAAGTCCCTTGATAATCTCTTACACTTTTCTTCGTTAGAGTCTATTAACTTAACCTTATAATCATTCTCAAGCTCCTTGGCCAAAGAAAAGCCGATTTTACCACCACCAACTATCATAATTCTTGATGATGCGTCTTCATGCCTAAATTCATCTACTATTCTATCGACACTATCTGACCCAGAAACAAAATAAACCTCATCATTTTCTTTAATTACTGTGTCTCCATTTGGAATAAAGGGTTTGTTTTTCCTATATATCATAGGAACATATGCCTCAATGCCAGGCATATCATCTTTTATGTTCTTCAGCTCTCTTCCTACAAGCTCACCTTGTTTTTTCGCTTTAACCGAAACAAGCTTTACCTTGCCGTCAGCAAATTCTTCAATTTGGTTTGCACCAGGATGAGCAATGAGCTCTCTTAGATGAGAGGTGACTTCATATTCTGGGCTAATTGGGATGTCTATTATATTGTCTCCAAAAATAGACAGATTATTTAAATATTCGGAATCTTTAAATCTACAGATAGTTTTTTTTGCATTGAATTGTTTTTTTGCAATCTGACACGCGATTATATTTACTTCATCATTGCTTGTAACCGCAATCACCACTGTTTCTTCATCAATACCAAGTTTTTTAAAAGAATCTTGATGAGCTGCATGGCCAACCACACAACCTATATCTAGCTTTTCTTGAAGAACATCTATCTTACTCTTATCCTCATCTACAATAGAAACTGCATAATTGTTATTAGATAAATTCCTTGCGAGACTGCTCCCAACTCTACCCGCCCCTAATATTGCTATTTTCATAGTTAGTAAATTAAACCTCTTTTAGGACAATTAAAAGACTTATTCGCAAAAATAAATTTTTTAAAAAAATCCCCTGTAGGAATTAAAAGCATCCCGCGAGCTAATAATTTTTTTGTTTGGAAATTGTAAGTGAGTAATTACTATAGATGAGTCCATTGTCTTTATAGCAATTCCTTCTTTATTAAATGATATAATTTCACCTGGTTCAAAGCTTAAGTCACAAGGCTCAACATGGAGACTATGGATTTTTATAGTTATATCTTTATGAATAAAAGATAGGCCCGGCCATTCATTTAAGGCCCTAAATTTATTTAAAATACTAAAAGAAGAGCTATTAAAATCAACAACAGAATCTTGCTTTTGTACCTTAAAACAATAGGACGCCTTATCATGATCTTGTTTTTCAAATGAATAATTATCGGTATAAATATTATTTAAAACCCCTAGAATCATTTCTACCGATTTATCTGACAAAGCATTTTCAAGATCAGTCTTGTTCCAAGAATCATGAATTGAAATTGGAAACTTTTCTATAATGTCACCCTCATCCATATTTTGAGACATTCTCATAAAAGATATACCGGTTTCTTTGTCCCCATTTAATATTGAGCTTTGAATTGGCGATGCGCCTCTATATTTTGGTAACAAAGAGTAATGAATATTTAAAGGCATTATTAATGCTTTGTCTAATAGCCAGCTTGGTAGTATTTTTCCATACGCAGAAACAACCATTACATCAAACTCAATATCTTTAATGCTTTCTTTAAGCTTTTCATCTAATTTATGTGGCTTTAATGTTTTAAGCTTGTGTTTTTCAGCAACATTGGCCACAGCAGAACTCTCTTTAGCACCCCCCCTTTTTCTTCTTTTATCAGGCTGGGTGACAACCCCAACAATTTCTATTGTTTCACTTTGTGCAAGGTGATCAAGCACCTTTGCCGAAGGAGCGGGCGAGCCAGCATATAGAATTCTCATAATTTCTTTAAAAATCCCCTAAATTCTTTTAAATTCTTCTTATTTCTTTGAAAGTTTCTTTTTAATTCTATCTCTTTTTATTGGGCTAATGTAGTCAACCATTAATTTTCCATCAAGATGGTCTATTTCATGTTGTATACATACTGTTAGCAGACCAGAGGGCTTATCAACATATTCTTTTCCATCTATATCCTGCCATTTAAGAATAATATTGTCAGGTCTTGTAATTTCCTCATTAAAGCCAGGTACAGACAAACACCCCTCCTCAAAAGACAAGTATGAGTCCTCATTTAAAACTTCAAAAGCAGGGTTTACATAGTATCTTGGCTCATTTCTTTCCTCGCTTATATCTATCACTATAAGCCTTATGTGATGGTTTACTTGAGTTGCCGCTAAACCAATGCCATTTTCTTCATACATTTTATCTAACATATCATCTGCAAGCTTTTTTAGACTTTTGTCGAATTTTTTTACTGGTTGAGCAACAGTTCTTAATCTTGGGTCAGGAAATTTTAAAATTTTAAGAGTATTTTCCATAATTTACCTTTATTTTAAGCCTTTTTTGCTAGTTTATTGGTACTTGTTAAATTATAATCTAATTGTTAACTAACAACATAATAAAACATGACTAACACTACTACTGATGTAGCCATAATAATGGGATCAGACTCTGATTTGCCCGTAGTTGAGGCTGCTTTTCCAATTTTAGAGTCTTTCGGCGTTAATTTTACTAAAAATGTGCTTTCAGCCCATAGAACACCACATGATGTAATCGAATTCATAAAACTTTCTGAGTCTAATGGATGCAAGGTGTTTATTGCAGCCGCTGGGATGGCGGCTCATTTGGCCGGGGCGCTGGCTGCCCATACAACGAAGCCAGTTATTGGAATACCAATTGAGTCTGGTGGAATGGGTGGCATTGATTCTTTGTTGAGCACTGTAATGATGCCTCCAGGTGTTCCTGTTGCAACAGTGGCCGTGGGTAAAAGCGGCGCTAAAAATAGCGCAATTTTAGCCGTTCAAATTTTATCTACTGGAAGAGAGGATTTAGCTGCTAAATTAGTTGAATATAAAGAGAACATGAAGAATGAGGTTCTTGAAAAAAACAACAAACTAAACTCTTAATTGGTCGATCATAATCCACTCAATTTAGACCAATCAATTGAGTGGGTTTCATCTGGAAAAATACTAGCACATCCAACCGAGGGAGTTTGGGGCCTTGGTTGTGATGCATTAAATAAAGAAGCTTATTTAAGCCTCTTCAAATTAAAAAAAAGAAGTTCAGATAAAAGCTTTATTCTGCTTGCAAGCTCAATTCAAATAGTAAAAAAATATTCAAAACCTATAGACCCTAAAGATGAGATTTTCTTAAATAATCACTGGCCTGGTCCAGTCACATTTCTAATAAAGTATAAGGAATCAATTCCGGATCATTTAAAAAACAGTACTGGTAAGCTAGCTTTTAGAGTAAGTAATCACTATCCTTTAAAAGCCTTATTTAAAGGATTTAATAGTATAATGGTGTCTACTTCTGCGAATATTTCAGGGAAACAAACATTAAATAATGGACCAGAAATTATTAAAACTTTTGCCAATAACAACCATCTTGCATACTATGATGAAGAGCTTGGCAGCGAAACCAAACCAACTACTATAATAGACTTACATACAAGAGAAATAATAAGGCCATAAATTGAAAAAACTTGAACAAAGATTCCTAAGCATTCAAAAAGAAATTTTTAGTGTTTATTCTAAAATGGAACTGTCTAAAAAAACTGATATTATCCAAGACTCTTGGAAAAGACCCGAGGGCGGAGGAGGAAAAACTTGTGTCATACAGAACGGAAATATTTTTGATAATTCTGCAGTAAATTTCTCTTCAATCTATGGGTCTAAATTACCAAAATCAGCGCTCGGAAATTCAAAAGTTAAATCAACCAGATATGGATTTCAGGCAATGGGGGTATCAGTGATATGTCACCCCAAAAATCCAAATATTCCAACAAGCCACATGAATATTAGATTATTTTGCATTTTAAACAAAAATAAACAAATTAAGGATTGGTGGATTGGAGGCGGATATGACCTAACTCCATATGTTATATACAAAGATGATATTAATAACTGGCATTCTCAAGCTAAAACAAACCTTGATAAGTTTGATAAGTCTTTTTATAAGTTTTTTTCGAAAACTTGCAATGAGTATTTTTATATTCCTCATAGAAATGAAAGAAGGGGAGTTGGGGGTATATTTTTTGATAATAAACAGTACAAGTCTATTGACTCAAGCATAAATCTTCTCGAATCAATAGCAAAAACCTATCTCACCTCCTATAAAGAGCTTGTTAATACAAGAAAAAAAGAAACTTTCACTAAAGAAGATAAGCAATTTCAAGAAATTCGAAGAGGCAGATATGTAGAGTTTAATCTTGTTAATGATAGAGGAACAGCATTTGGGCTTCAGTCAAACGGAAGGATTCCCTCAATCCTCTCTTCTCTTCCACTTAATGCATCCTGGGTTTATAAGAAATCAAAATCTATGGAGACTAGAGAAAAGAAATTAATTAAGATGCTTAATAAGGATTGGAATGTCCAGAGTTTTTAAGCTCGGAGTTGTTGGCAATCCGATTGAGCATTCATTGTCTCCTTTTATCCATTCTCGTTTTGCAAGAAACGAAAATATATCAATTTCCTATGAGGCATTTAAGATCGATGAAAATAATTTTAATAGTTTCGTTAAGGAGTTTTTTTCATACAAGGACTCCTTGGGCTTAAACATAACCCTTCCATTTAAAAAATCAGCAGCACAACTTGAAGGTAAGATCTCAGAGGAAGCAAAATTAATTTCAGCTGTTAATACAATTAAAAAAGAGAGCAGATCGCTTTATCTTGATAGCACAGACGGAGCTGGCTTTATTGATGATCTAAAATCAAAAGGAGTGGCCATAAAAAATAAAAAAATATTGATAATAGGTGCGGGCGCAGCATCTGAAAGCATCTTATATAAAATCATTGAAGAAAAACCTGAACAAATTACTATAAATAATAGAACAGAGGATAAGGCTGTCTCACTGGTAAAAAAATACAAGTTACTATTTTCAGATATTGGCGTGGCTACAAATCATCAAAATGATGTCTTGCCAGATTTGATTATAAATGGAAGTTCTGCTGGTTTAACTGGGCAGTTCTCTGAACCAAAACTAACCACTCATAAAGATCAAGTTTTCTATGATCTCAATTATTCCCTTGAAGCAACACCCTTTTGCGAATGGGCAAAAGCAATATCGCCAAATGTTTATGATGGAATTGGCATGTTGGTTAATCAAGCCGCGTATTCTTTTAATAACTGGTTCGGAGTAAAACCAAACACAGAAAAGGTTCTTGGCGACCTAAAGTCCTTATGACCAAATTCATTCAGTTCATTTCGGGTGCAGCATGTCCTAGTTGCAAAGCCAAAGATACTATTGCAATAGGTAAAGATAATGATCATATATATTGCGTTAAATGCGACTTCAAGGAGACAAGGCCTGGCTCAGAAAACAAAAAAATTGATACCATAAAAGCAACAAATATTGACGAATTTAAAAAGCCATAAAAACTAGAATAAAGGCCGACAAAAGTATATTATACGCACCAAAAACAATCACAAGCCTAGGCTATATTATAAAAAAGGCTTATAATGGTTTATTAATGAATTTTATTTTTATAAGAAACGCAATCACCACAGGACTGAAAATGCCATTTAATTTTATCAATAAGTTTGCTGCATATATTTTTACATTAACACTTTTCTCAACCTCGGCTAAAGCTGATTGGTTTGCCCTAAACATGACAGAGGGAGCTACTGCTATCAGCAAAGAAGTTTTTGATTTGCACATGCTAATTTTCTGGATATGTGTTGCAATTGGAGTGGTTGTATTCAGCGTAATGTTTTATTCAATGTTTGCCCATACAAAGAAAAAGAATCCTGTAGCTGCAACTTTTCATGAAAGCACTAAAGTTGAAATAGCATGGACAGTTATTCCTTTTCTAATTCTAATTGCAATGGCAGTACCAGCATCCAAAACTCTTACAAAGATGTACGACGATACTGCTGGAGACGTAAATATTCAAGTAACTGGCTATCAGTGGAAATGGCAATACAGATACTTAGAAGATGGAGTTAGCTTCTTCTCAAATCTCTCAACAGACATGGATGAAATTTATAATCTTGTTCCAAAAGGAGAGAATTATCTTGAAGAGGTTGATGAAGCTTTA
>Ga0222718_10003152_pt1 | contig 14282 bp, 13 predicted proteins | sample C33_27DmetaG_FD_165045 | JGI IMG/M metagenome (GOLD analysis project Ga0222718, IMG submission 165045) | Estuarine water microbial communities from San Francisco Bay, California, United States - C33_27D | ecosystem: Environmental > Aquatic > Marine > Unclassified | place: USA: California... | reverse complement strand
GAGCCAAGTCGTCAAACGAGCCGTCACGCTCTGCGTGGGTTTGTTGTTGGTGCAATTCGCCTTGGGCGTGACGACGCTCGTGACTTATGTGCCGCTGCATTGGGCTTTATCACATCAAGTGTTCGCCTGTTTTGTTGTACTCGGCCTAACTTACTTGAATTTCCTCACCCGCTCGACAGTACGTTGAGGCGTCGGTGCGCATCTGTCTAGCACAAATCAATACAACACCTGGAGATTTTAAGGGCAATCTTGAGCGCATCACTCGGGGTATCGATCAGGCCGCTGCCGACGGTTGCGATATCGTGGTCTTTCCTGAGTTGGCGATCCCAGGCTATTTAAGTCAAGACCTCATGTACCATGCGTCTTTTATCGAAGAAAACCAGCAGGCTTTGGCAACGCTCTGCGCCCACTCCGCGGAACCCTCCAACAAAAAGTTGCTGATTGTTGTTGGGTATTTAGAGCCGAACACAGCGACGGGTAAACCTTTGTTTAATGCGGCAGCAGGCCTATTGGGCGGTGAGCAAGTCTTTAATCATCGGAAAAATTTGTTACCGTTTTACGATGTCTTCGATGAGCAGCGGTATTTTGAATCGGGAAAGGCTCCCACGGAATACAGCTTTAACGGGATAAAATTGGGTATCGCCATTTGTGAGGACCTCTGGAACGACAAGGGGGAGTCTCACTATCCTGTCTCAATGAATCCATTAACGAAATATCAATCCTCTGGCGTTGACCTTGTATTATCGTTGAATAGCTCACCGTATGTGCACGACAAATTAATGGCACGGCAACAGGTTATCGCTGAACACATGGGCGACATGACCTTGGTTTATGTGAATCAATGGGGTGGGCAAGATGAGCTGGTCTTTGATGGCCAGAGTTTTGTGCTCGCAGGCAAGCATTTGGTGTTTCAGTCAATCGCAACTTTCGAGGATGAGTTTGCCGTCGTAGATTGTCCTATCAGGCAACCCTCACCGCCCTCGATACCGCCGCCGCCACCGGTCGCATTGTACGACTTACTGGTTACAAGCCTAAAGGACTATGTGTTGAAGTCTGGGTTTGAAGAGCTTGTGATCGCTAGCAGTGGTGGTATTGATAGTGCTTTGGTGGTCCAGATGGCCTGCGACGCAATTGGGCCTCGGCACGTTCACGCCGTCAGAATGCCTTCGATCTACAGCTCGGAGGGTGCCCGGCAAGATGCGATATCCTTGCATGAACGGCTGGGATGCTGGGATTACGAAGTGCCTATCAGTCATGAAGCGCTACTGATTGAACTCAACACCTTATTTTCGGCCCACAAGGACTCAAATAATCTGGTCGCTCAGACCGAGCAGGATGGACGATATAACGCTATCGCGGATCAAAATATGCAGGCTCGCTTGCGAGATATTTATTTGATGCATTTTTCGAATGCTTACGGCGCGCTGGCTTTATCAACCGGTAATAAAACGGAATCTGCCTGCGGCTACTATACGCATTTCGATATGAATTTTGGGTTTGCACCCCTTAAAGACTTGTACAAGCATCAGGTCTTTCGCCTTGCTGTTGAAAGCGGTCGTATTCCCGCAGAGATTTTAGAGAAACCCCCGAGTGCTGAATTGGCTCCGAATCAAACTGATGAGGCGAACCTATTACCCTATGCCGTTTTGGACCCGATTGTGCAGGCCTATATCGAAGATTATGTTAATCGTTTTGCGGACTTCGTCGATTGGGTCTCGGGGCTGCAAAGGTCAGCTACGATATTTTCATTAGACGAAGCGCAATTAGAGCGGTGGTTGCAAGAGCCCTCGTCTCAAGCCTCCTACGAGCGGATGATTCGGCTCATTGCCGTCATGGAATTTAAGCGGCGCCAGACCTGCCCCGGTCCCAAGGTATCCAAGGTTGCCTTTGGGATGGGGCGGCGAATTCCAATCGTCAAGAAATTCTCCTAACAGAATCTTGGCGCCGATGCCCAAGGGTTATGGCAGAGAGCGTCCCACTGGAATCCTTCTAGGCTCCTGCTCCATACGTCGTGGTACGTGAATCGTCACGATTCCGTTCTCGGCGCTCGCCGCTATCTTTTCGACGACGACGTCCTCGGGCAGGGTGAATGACCGATGGAAATCGGCAGCGCCTAAGCCTTGATAGACCGTTGACCCTCCCTCGTCTTCGTTAGCGTCCTGATCGCTGGTATCCGGAGCTTGTAGCGTTAGTGCTGACCGCTTTCCGGAGATCGACAACTGATTCGTCGCAACGCGGATGTCGACCGCATCGAGGGATACACCAGGCATGGCCAAACGAATGAGGTAGTGCTGGGGATTTCGCAACAGATCAAAGGCAGGTGACAGGGTCGCCGAATCGCTTTGCTTTAATGAGTTCACGTTGGCTCGACGGTGAGCTTTGGTCTCGGCATGAAGCCAAGTGAAAGGGCTGGGCTGAAACCAAGCGAAAGGGCTGCGTTGTAAAGTATGCATCATGGTTGAATCTCCTGTGGTTGATGCTCCTTACATAAGTCAGCTAACGATTTTTTCAAGGGGTAAGTAAAATCTACGGCCTCGTCGTTGGCTTCAAGCTATACTGCTGACTTTAAATCAAAAAGGATTACGCAATGTCTGGGCCTAATGTGTTTTACGCGCAATCTGGCGGTGTTACGGCGGTGATCAATGCTTCCGCTTGCGGCGTGATTGAGGCTGCCAGATCGACGTCCAAGATCGGTAAGGTGTTTGTGGGCAAAAATGGTATTTTAGGTGCCTTAACCGAAGAGTTGATCGATACATCGAAGGAGTCAAAGCGGGATATTGCCATGCTTCGACATACGCCAAGTGGCGCATTCGGGTCCTGTCGGTTCAAACTAAAGCCCCCTGAAAATGAACCTCGAGAATATGAACGGCTCTTGGCAGTTTTCAAAGCCCACCGCATTGGTCATTTTTTTTACAACGGTGGCGGGGACTCTCAAGATACGGCAAATAAAGTCGCTGCGTTTAGCCGAGGGGCGGGTTATCCCGTTCAATGTATCGGTATTCCCAAGACGGTCGATAACGATCTTCCTTTTACCGATACTTGCCCTGGGTTCGGTTCAGTCGCTAAATATGTCGCCATTGCAACAGAAGAAGCCGGCTTGGACGTTGCGTCAATGGCCGCCACATCAACGAAGGTTTTTGTGCTTGAGGTCATGGGTCGGCACGCGGGCTGGATTGCTGCCGCGTCGGCTCTGGCTAAACAAGGCATTGCATCGCCGCCCCATCTGATTTTGTTTCCAGAGATTATTTTTGATCGCGAACGGTTCACCGAAGAAGTGGCCAAAGTGGTCAAGCGGTATGGTTATTGTGTTGTCGTTGCCTCAGAGGGCGCGCAGTATTCTGATGGCAGATTCGTCGCGGAATCCAGTCGAAAAGATGCCTTTGGTCATGCGCAATTGGGCGGTGTAGCGCCAAAATTGGTTGATATGATCCAACAAGATTTGGGGCTGAAATGTCATTGGGCGGTATCAGACTATTTGCAGCGTGCCGCAAGACATATTGCCTCCGAGGTTGATGTGCAGCAGGCCTATGCGGTGGGCGAGGCTGCGATTCGACTAGCGGTCGCGGGCAAGAGTGGACTGATGGTCACAATCGAGCGAAAAAACGGCAACCGTTATCGATGGGGTATCGGCAGTGTTGCGTTGTCTAAGGTGGCGAATGTGGAAAGAAAAATGCCTCGACGGTTTATTTCTCGATCTGGATTTGGTGTAACTCCGGCAGGCCTAGACTATTTGAGACCCTTGATCCAAGGAGAGGATTATCCGCCTTATCACAACGGTTTACCCCAATATGTTCGATTGAAAAATCAATTGGTCAAGAAACGATTGCCCAAATTTCGGGTAGAGTGATCCTGCGACTTGCATTGATTAAGGACGCTTCGCAGCATTCGCTGTCGATGTCAGGTGGGTAGATCGTTGGGGGAACTGAGTTAGCAGCACAGTGACAGCCGAGCTGGCTGTCACTGTGCGACCGATGAGGATTACAAAAGAGGGGCAATCACAAGGCTTACGATTGCCATGACATTGATCAAAATGTTCATCGAGGGACCTGAAGTATCTTTGAACGGATCGCCAACGGTGTCGCCAACCACAGCAGCAGCGTGAACGTCTGAACCCTTACCGCCGAAGTTGCCTTTCTCAATGTATTTCTTGGCGTTATCCCAGGCGCCACCGGCATTGGCCATCATTAGCGCCATCAAGACGCAACCCAGTAGTGCACCGGCGAGCATGCCCCCGAGCGCTTCAGCGCCGAGTACAAAACCCACCAAAGGAGGCGCTACAACGGCAATAATGCCTGGCAGGATCATTTTTTTCAGCGCTGCACTGGTCGCGATTTCGATGCATTTTTCATGATCAGGCTCGGCAGTGCCTTCCATCAAACCGGCTATCTCTCTAAACTGGCGACGAATTTCCTCAATCATTTCCATTGCAGCATCACCTACAGCGGTCATCGTAATAGAGGCAATCAGGAAGGGCAGAGTCCCTCCGATGAAAATGCCCACGAGAACCTTCGGCTCTGACAGGAGCAGTGCGAAACCTGGATTTTGGACTTGCATGGTTTCAACAAAGGCAGCAATGAGAGCCAAGGCGGCGAGTGCTGCAGCACCAATCGCAAACCCCTTACCGATGGCAGCGGTGGTGTTACCGACTTCATCAAGACCGTCAGTAATTTCTCGAATGTCGTCACCCAAGGCGCCCATCTCAGCGATACCGCCCGCGTTGTCTGCAACAGGGCCGTAAGCATCGAGGGCCATCGTCATTCCTACGGTTGCGAGCATACCGACTGCAGCAATACCAACCCCGTAAAGCCCAGCCATTTCGGTCGATGCATAGATGATGGCCGATAGCTAAAATAGGAATCACAACGGACTGCATGCCAACGGCGAGCCCTGTAATCATTACCGTTGCTGTTCCAGTCTTACCGGATTCGGCAATTCTGACGACCGGTCCTTGGGCGGTGTAATACTCGGTGACGAGACCAATTAGCATGCCGCCGATGGTGCCTGCGACCATGGCTCCGAACACAGCAAGGCTGAGACCTAACGCACCAACCATGAAATAGGCTCCGACGATCAGCAGAAGGGCGGAGGCCTGATGTCCCCAGCGAAGCGCCTTCTCCGGTGCGGCGTTGGATTTGGCTCTAACGATCAAAATACCAACGACTGAGCAAAATAGACCCAGAGAGGACAAGGCTAAAGGAAAGGACATCAGCGCCGCTTGGGCAGCACTTTCTGAAAGACCAACGGATAACATTTGCGCCTCTGGGCTGCTCATCACGAGCGTCGATGCGATGGCGATCGTCGCGATCATAGAGCCACAGTAGGATTCGAAGATATCTGATCCCATACCGGCAACATCACCAACATTGTCACCAACGTTGTCAGCGATAACACCGGGGTTGCGGGGATCATCTTCGGGGATTCCGGCTTCAACTTTACCCACAAGATCCGCGCCAACATCTGCACTTTTGGTGAAGATACCGCCACCTACCCGTGAAAACAGCGCGACAACCGATCCACCCATACCAAAACCATGGATGGCATGAGCAGTCTCAGGATCGCCGCCGAAAAGCCAGTACAGCGTACCAAGGCCCAATAGTCCTAAAGAAGCAACACAAAGACCCATGATCGAGCCGCCGTAAAACGCCACAGTCAGCGCACCGGCTTGGCCTTGAGATTGGGCAGCCGCGGTTGTACGGACGTTGGCTTTGGTGGCAGAGAACATGCCGAGGTAGCCAGCTAAGGCAGAACAAAACGCGCCCGCAGCGAAAGAAATAGCCGTGTTGTTGCCTAGGAAATACCACAAGGGTAGGCCAACGGCGACGGCAAACATCAGCATGTACCGGTATTCCGTGTGCATGAAAACCATCGCGCCGCGATGTATCGCATCAGCAATCTTTTTGATTTTTTCTCCGCCTTCATCTTGCTTGACCATGATCAGGTAAATCACGTAAGCAATGACAAGGCCCAACACGCCAATAAGTGGCGGCAATTGATGGTCAAAAGTCATAAGCAGTCTCAATATGTAATAGTGGTGTGCCCGCCCCCTTGGCAAGGCGCGTCAATGGTACAAAATTGTGCGCCAAGAAGGAACTCCTAACCCGCAGATTATCAATGCAGTGCTTCGCCTCTCATGAAGTATGGCGTTGCCGTTAGCTGCTGACCTAGGTGGCTTAAAGGGAGCAGGAAACAGAGAGGTCCCGAAATTTATCGAACCGTGGCCCTAGATTTTGATGCTGCAATCTCAGGTTGCAGGCAGATGACTACCCCTGTTCCAGCAATTGCCTTAGGTCATTCATAGCCGCATTTGCTCGGGAAATATGTGATGCCATGATGAGGGAGTGATTGGCCAAGACGCCGAGACCGCTGCCGTTGAGTATTAAAGGACTCCAGAGCGGATCTTGGGTGGGTTCAAGTTCTCGGATAATTTGTTGGAGGCTAACCCGGGCATTTTTCTTTTCAAGTACCGCTGCAAAGTCTTGCTCAACTGCTCTCAAAATGATCAGAGCCGCCCAGGTTGCGCCCCGAGCCTCGTAGAAGACGTCATCGAGTTCGAGCCACGGCGTTTTTATTTCTTGATCGATTTGAGTCGTGGTTGATTGTCTGGCAGCGATATCTCCAGCGAGGCTAACATCCAATTGCCGTTTTCCTACGCTCATGCTTAAGCGCTGAGACAGGCTCCCCAATCGAGTCTCCATTTCGCCAAGCCAGAGGCTTAAGTTGTCGGCTCGGGCGTAGAATTGGGCTTGTTGTTGGTTGGGATCGCTGAGGCGCCTGAGGTAGCGGTTTAAGGCGTTAAGCCCCTTTTGATACTCATCCTCGGTTGCCGGCAAGATCCAAGAATTGTTATCAAAGTAGAACTGGTTTTCAGCCACCACTAAATCTGGATCCTCGCGGGATTGGGATTGAGAGCGGCTCAGATTGTTTCTCAGCGCTCTTGAGAGGTCACGTAATTGCACCAACGCGCCAAATTCCCAATTGGGAATGTTATCAAGGAGTAGACCCGGCGGAAGACGATCATTGGACAGGTAGCCACCGGGTTTGCTCAGTAAGGTTTCGCCGATAAGCATTAACGCTTGCACCGTTTGTGTTCCGGTCACCGGTGGATTAACGCTCAAAGACTGGGGCGACGGGTTGAAAATCTTGGCCGGTGGCAAGTCAGGTTCTTGGCTCCAGTAGAAACCGATACCAGAAAAAATGACCAACAGCAGGATGCTGGCAAGGCCGACAAACCGAGAGATCTGGCCAAAAACAGACTGGGGCGGCAAGGTTTCGAGGGCCTCGATTTGTTCGCCGAGGACGCGTTTAAAGGGATTTTTCATAACCGAAACCCGTTGAGTTTAGCGATCTAGTGTATGTTGATTGGGTAAAAAGTGCAGCTCAATTCGACTGGGGGTATCGATTTTTAGGTTGGCTCGAAGTCGTTGGGTCGTTTTTCTATTGACGTTTTGATAAAGCCAACGGCCTTCAGCATCCGAGCGACTGTAGATGATGATATTGGCCTTGACCTGATCAATTCTAGTGGCCAACGTAGCAAAATATTGAGTTACTGCCTGATCGGGCAATGGGGTTGGATTGGTCGACTTGCGGTGTTCAAGAACCCAAGTTGGGAGAATTTCTGTCACGACGTTTTGTTGGCGTTTGAGTTTTAGCTGCTCGGCCGCCGCAGCCACGTCGGCGGATTTGGGTTGCACAAAGGCGGCACGCTCTAAAAATCGACTCGCCTCCTGATACCGGCCGCTGGCGATGGCTTCGAGTGCCCAAGTCAGGTACTGGTCAACAATTTGAGCGAGCCCCTCAGTGGCTAAGGGATGATCGGGAGTGATTTGCAAGGCCTCGGTGAAATACGTGTAAGCACTATTTTCAAGCGGCGTAGTAAGACGCTGGCTGGCGAGTGCATTTTGGCCAAGCTGTATGAGCGCTGTGCTCGCTGCGTCGGTGACTGTTTGCCGAGGAGGTTGAGGGGCTGGCGGGGCTTGAGGCGCGTTGGCTGCGGGCGAAGCAACAGGAAGGTTGGTGCAGTTTTGCAGCCCCAAAAGAATGATCATCACGGTAATCATTCTAGGGAACCATCGGTTGTGCAAATCGCCTCCGGCACGGGTGAGCTTGACCGATGGGCGGATGGGGTAACGGATCGACATGAACACAGTTTAAGGTGAGTCAGCAGAAAAGGTAATACAATAGGGCGGATCACGTTCAAAAAATAGCCAGGCACTTGCAGGCTGGCGTGATGACTGTTCAATCCAGCCGATTGCTGCGTGTTGAATACTAAAGCTTGTGCCGCGCGGGCTTATCTGTAACAGGGATTGTCGGGCGTTAGGAGGCATGGCCGTTTTTGTGATTTGTTGCTAGGGTTGTTAGCCGTTGGCGTTAACAGCGGGTGTTGATAAGAGATTGTTATTCAAACGTTGCGATTAAGAGATGACGTCAACAAATGGGTTGAAGGGGTTTGTGAAAGGAGATGCTGAAGTCGTGAGAATGATGATCACAATCGGTCTAATCTTGCTGGCGGCATTGGTCGGTGTGTCAGGAAAGGGTGCGAGTTTTTTTGAGGGTTGGTCGAGCTCGAATGATCTCGCTCAGGATATTCTCCCGGTGGATCTAGCCTTTGCGCGGTCAGACTACCTGCATGAGGGCCAGTTGCATGTAAACTGGCGTATCGAGTCGGGGTATTACTTGTACCAGAAGCGGCTCAAATTGAGTACGTCGAGCGGTCGTGACTTAACACTGGTATTGCCAGAAGGCTTGCCCTTTCAAGATGAATATTTTGGTGATGTCATTATTTATCGGTCCGAGCTGTCGGTGGTATTTGATGTCGATCGGATGGACAGGGATCTAGAAGACGGCAAAGTGTTGCTTGAGTATCAGGGCTGCGCGGATGCGGGCTATTGCTATCCGCCGCAAAAGCATTGGATCGCGTTGTGGTAGACGGATGGTTGAAGCCGTCGGCGGTACTCAGAAAGGTTCGTTGTTGGAAAGCGCGGGTAAGGGACACCCTATCTAGCATGGCCTGACAGTGGTTAACGGGACGATGGTGAGGGGCTTGAAAGCGCGGTTAGCGAATCAACGAGAGCATCAAGCGGGTCTGAAGGACTGACGATGTTAATTCGTAAGCGTTCATCTTAAACTAATGAAATTATCAAGCATGGGTGTGGCGATGGCACAGCAGATACTGATATTGAACGGCCCTAATCTCAACTTGCTGGGCACGCGAGAGCCAGAGGTCTACGGCACAGAGACGCTGGCGGATATCGAGCAAGCGTTGCGAACACAGATCGATGGCCAGTCCGTTGAATTGACGTTTTTCCAATCGAATGCCGAGCACGAACTGATTAATCGGCTGCATGAGGCGAGAGGCTTGGTGCAATGGGCGATCATCAATCCCGGCGCTTTCACCCATACCAGTATTGCCTTGCGAGATGCCTTCCTAGCAACGTCAATTGCGTTTGTTGAGGTACATTTATCCAACGTCCATCAGCGAGAGGCTTTTCGTCAGCAATCCTATTTGTCAGATATAGCGGCCGGCGTTGTTACGGGCCTCGGCGCACGAGGCTACGGGTATGCCCTCGACTACATTTTGGCTCAAGGCGCCTAACCTTTAACGGAGGCCAGGTGGGTCGGATGTCGCTGTAGGATTTTCGCGACCTTCGACGGTGCCGAACGTGATAACCATGGGGTAACCGGGCCGGAGAGTCGCCCCCTGCCGCAATGGAGCGGCTGTAAGACGGACAGCTCCGTTTTAGGTAGGACAGATTGAGTGGGGATTGGGATGCACGATGTTTTGGCATAAGGTAACGGTAGCGACAGCCCATCAAGAGGCAGAACAGGTAGAGGCTTGTTTTTGGGAAACCGGAGCACTATCGGTGACCCTCACCGACCCCCTCGACGCCCCTATTTACGAGCCAGGTCCCGGTGAGACACCCTTGTGGGAAAGTCTAGAGATTTGCGGACTCTATGAGCAAGACCAGGACATCACAGCGGTAGTGGCCGCGTTGGAAGCAGAGGGTTTGTTGGTCAGCCAAGTCGAGAGTATGGCTGAGCGAGTCTGGGAAAGAGAGTGGTTAACCGACTTTGCGCCGATGCCCTTTGGCAAACGTCTTTGGATTGTGCCCACAGAGTATGAAGTGCCGGAAACCGCGGAAGTCGCATTGCGCCTAGATCCGGGTCTCGCGTTTGGTACCGGAACCCACGCGACGACATCCCTGATCCTGCATTGGTTAGATGGCCAGTCTTGGTTAGATAAAACGGTTTTGGATTTTGGAGCGGGCTCTGGCGTGCTTGGAATTGCGGCGCTGTTGCTAGGGGCTAAAAGCTGCTGTGCGGTCGATACGGATCCGCAAGCGGTAACCGCGACCGACGATAATGCGGCGTTAAATGGCGTCGCCGATCGTCTTAGCGCGTTGCAGCCCGATGCCTTTGTTACCCAAGCGTACGATGTTGTCCTTGCGAATATCCTAGCCGGTCCTTTGGTGACGCTGGCACCCCAGCTGATTCAATGTATGGCGGATGAGGGCTTGATCGTGTTGTCTGGAATCATGACAGCTCAGCAGGAGCAAGTTGAAGCGGCCTATGAGGGGGAGGTCATGTTTGTCGATCAGTTTGAACAAGATGGATGGGTTTGTCTGGTGGGTCGCCGATGTTAGTGGCTCAATGTCCAGAATGTGGCACCGCCTTTCAAGTCTCGCTGAATGAGCTGAATTTGGCCGAGGGTCGCTTGCAGTGTGGTCATTGCCATGCGGTGTTTCACGCAGAGGATCCATTATTGGAGGCCGCCGGGGCCGAGGAAAAAGCAGCGCAAATCACCCCGATGAAGTAGATCTTGTGCAGAACCAGTCTGCAAACGACACGGCTGCAGATGCCCAAACTGATTGGGAGGTTGATCCGGTAGCGGGCGATGAGACAGGCAACTCTGAGAAGGCCAGTCGATCGCCGAACAGCGAAACCTCGCTCAGTGATGCGACAGACACCGGACAAATAGATCTGGACTCACTGGCCGAAGACTCAGTTTCCTTAAGCGGGGCTTTGGATTCGCCGGAAGCTAAAAGTTTTGACTCGCCCGAAGAGCCATCTAGGGGCGCTGGAGATGAGCTCAAGGATGCAGGAGCACCGAGCCCAGCAGAATTCAGCATCGATCGTCCAGATGGGTTAAGCGAAAGTGATGACATCCCGGTAACGAGCGAATCTGAGTCGATCGCGCTTGAAGATACGGTTGCACCTGATCCCCGAAGCTCCGTAACAGCGAAGCTCGGCGTTCAAAGCCATCCAGATAGCGCTGAAGATGTCCCCATTGGGGAGATGGTCAAGCAGGGACTGGCTTCCAAAGGGATGCTCTTGCTGTTGACGTTATTGCTGATCGGGCAATTAGGCCTGTGGATGAGCGGGCGCTTTCAGTCGGAGCCGAAACTCTATGGTTTGATGAAGGTCGGCTGTGAGTTGTTGTCTTGTGATCCTGGTCTATATGCCAATATCAATGATCTTACCCTGAGTGAGGTCGCCATCGAAGTCAGCGATGATGGTACAGCCAAAATGTCAGCAAAACTGGGTAACCTGAGCCGGTTCCAACAGGCCCTGCCGTTGCTGTCGTTGAAGATGCTTAACTCTCAAGGCAGGCTGATCGGTAAAGCGCTGTTGGAACCGGGTCGTGATTACCGATTAGACGACCAAGACAATCTGTCGACACTCATCCCTTTCCAAACCGTTGGTCTGAATTTCTGGATCCAAGGGCCGATGCAGCAGGGCGAAGCAAGTTCTTACCAGTTGGAATTAATCAACACCCCTTGATCTGATACAATGCTGGGATCAATATTTGAGAACCCCAACATGCTGGATATTGGCGGCATTCGTCATCCTAGTCGAGTTTTAGTCGCGCCCATGGCAGGCGTCACCGATCGACCATTTCGAGACCTCTGCCGTCGATTTGGCGCTCACTGGTTGGTGGGCGAAATGCTCAGCAGTGATCAGTCGCTCTGGCATAGCCGCAAATCTCAAAGCCGCCAGGTGTGTGCTGATGAATTAGGGCCGAGATGGATACAGATCGCCGGTGCCGATCCCGGCATGATGGCGGCTGCCGCAACCGCTAACGAATTGGCGGGGGCGCATATGATTGATATCAACATGGGGTGCCCGGCGAAGAAAGTCTGTAATAAGGCTGCTGGCTCTGCGCTGTTACGAGATGAGTATTTGGTTCGCGAAATTTTGGAGCAAGTTACCGCAGCGGTAACAATTCCTGTGACCTTAAAGATTCGCTTGGGATGGTCTAAAGAACAACAAAATGCCGAAGCAATTGCTGAGATCGCGCAGGCCGCGGGGATCTCGGCATTAACGGTCCATGGTCGAACGCGTGCTTGCAAGTTCGAGGGGACGGTTGATTATGATGCGATTGGACGAGTGAAAAGGGCGGTCTCAATACCGGTGATTGGTAATGGAGATATCAAAAGTCCCATTCACGCCAAGCAAGTCATGGGTCGAACCGGTGTTGATGCGGTTATGGTGGGGCGCGCGGCGCTCGGTAGGCCTTGGTTGGTTTCAGCGATCGATCGATTGTTATCCGATGAAGGGCCAGTCCCGCTCCCCTCCATGGCCCAACGAATTGAAGCGGTGCAGCAGCATTTGTCAGCATTGCTGGATTTTTATGGGGTTGATCACGGCTGTAAAATTGCACGCAAGCATGTTGGCTGGTTTTTAGAGGCCAACATGAAAGAAGGCAAGGCGCTCAGCCGTGAGTTTAACCGGCTACAATCTGCAGACGAGCAACGCCAGATGATCCTGCGTTGGTCCACGATGACGACCATGGAGTGTGCCGCTTGAACGATGAGACCCGCGACAAGGCGTTGGGGCCGTTGGACAAAATGAGCATCGCATCGGTGGTTGAAGCAACCCTTGGTGATTACTTGCGACTCCTAGAAGATGAGCCGATCGATAACTTGTACAGCATGGTGTTGGATCAAGTTGAGCCCGCTATGCTCAAGCAAGTGATGCGGCACGTCGACAATAATCAGTCCAGCGCTGCAATCTTGCTCGGCATTAGTCGAGGCACATTAAGAACAAAGTTAAACAAACACGGCATGCTCTAACGAGGGGTGTCATGACTAAGGCGTTTTTTCAACGCGATTAAAAAGAGGCTTTGAGCGAGATTTATGCAAACGGTAAGCATTAAGACAGCGCTGATTAGCGTTTCAGACAAAACCGGATTAGTCACACTAGTCGAATCATTGGCGGCCAATGGCGTTAAAATTCTTTCAACGGGTGGAACCTATCGGGCGATTGTCGAAGCGGGTTTTGAAGTCACCGAAGTGGCGGATCACACAGGTTTCCCAGAGATGATGGAGGGGCGGGTAAAGACCCTGCACCCCTTGATTCACGGAGGGCTACTAGGTCGGTCTGGGCTTGATGAAGACATCATGAGTACCCACGGAATTTCAGCCATTGACCTTCTGGTGGTCAATTTGTATCCCTTTGAGTCGGTGGTGCAGCAGCCTAACTGCCAGCTACCCGAAGCCATCGAAAATATCGATATCGGTGGCCCGGCAATGATTCGTTCTGCGGCTAAAAACTTCGACCGAGTTACCGTAGTGACCAGCCCCGAAGCCTATACACCATTGATCGAAGCGTTAAAGGCTGGCGGTGGCAGTGTCGATCGGGAGTTTCGCTTTGCGTGCGCAAAACAGGCTTTCGGTCGAATCGCTGAGTACGATGCGGCCATCTCAAATTATCTGATGGCTCGACAGACCGAGGCTGACGCTCAAACGCCGATTGAGTTTCCAGAAGTGTTGTCTGAGCAGTGGGTCAAGATCGAAGACATGCGCTATGGCGAGAATCCTCATCAGCAGGCAGCTTATTATCAAGAGAGGTATCCACAGCCAGGCAGCCTTGCAGGTGCAAAGCAGCTTCAGGGCAAAGCGATGTCGTTTAACAACGTCGCAGATGCTGACGCAGCACTCGATTGTGTTCGAGGCTTCACCGCGCCGACTTGTGTCATCGTCAAGCACGCCAATCCTTGCGGCGTCGCAACTGCTGATAATCACGTGACCGCCTATGACCGAGCCTTCGCCACCGATCCGACCTCAGCGTTTGGCGGTATTCTTGCTTTTAATGGCGAAGTGGATCAGGCGCTCGCTCAGCGAATTGTCGATCGCCAATTTGTTGAAGTGATAGTTGCCGAGGCAGTGTCTCACGAAGCCCAAGTTGTGCTCGCGACCAAAAAGAATATTCGGGTGTTGGTGGTAGAAAAGATGGCAAACCCAGCCTCAGGCTACGACACAAAACGGATATCAGGTGGGTTGTTA
>Ga0222718_10003151_pt1 | contig 14283 bp, 14 predicted proteins | sample C33_27DmetaG_FD_165045 | JGI IMG/M metagenome (GOLD analysis project Ga0222718, IMG submission 165045) | Estuarine water microbial communities from San Francisco Bay, California, United States - C33_27D | ecosystem: Environmental > Aquatic > Marine > Unclassified | place: USA: California... | reverse complement strand
TGATCGCGGGCAGGACACAATTTATACCTCTGGCGGCATGATTACTGAACCAACGCAATCAGCCGTTGGCGCGTACACCCCGGCAAGCACTGGTGTCCTGGAAATTAACCCGGCAAACGTAGCAAGGCCACTTGTTACAACAGAGGCTGGAGCCATCAGGCCAAACGAGTCAAATCTGCTGGACATGGCAGAGTCTGCGCGAGCATACGTTGACGTTCAAAACGCAGGGGCATGGCACAAGGTGATACCTGATTCACAGACTAGCGTAGGCGAAAGGACAAGCCTTTCAATTCCAGTGTCGAAAAGCCCAACTAAAGAGCAGATGGAAAAAATCAGTGCGATCGCTGAAAAGAATGGTTTTTTTGCTGTCGATACGGGCAAGGGCATTAACCTCATCAATGATATTTACAATCCAATTGGCGAGGCTAGAACTGGCGTTACTCTTGGTAAAGAGCTTAAAGGTGCGCTAGGTGATGATATTAAATCTTTAAACCTTGGTAGAGTTGAGAGGGCTAAAATACAGACTGGATATGAAGACTATGAATCTGCATGGCAAGCTGGTACTGGTAGTGGTGAGGCGACATCTAAGTTCTTAACAGATCTTTCAAAGAACGATGTTTTTGCTAAAGGCATTGAGCCAGCACTGCGAGCAAAGGCGGGGCAGAACCTGGATCGAGATATTAAGTTTGCGCAACAACAAGGTATGCCGATACGAGAGGACATAGTTACAGCTCTAACGATATTGCGAGATGAGGGTATCGCAGGACTCAAAAAGGCTGTAGATAATGGCGTTATTCTTCCGGCTCTTGTTGGATCGATTCTTTCCCCTGCTGTGATTGATTCTTTAAGCGCGAACGATAGTTCACTGAGGGCAACAAATTGACACCATTCAGTCGGTTGAACTTTGCCAGCTCTTCTTCTGGCGTGATGTCGTATGAATCAATGAGAACAAGTCCATTGGGAAGGACGGTTTCTTTAAACGGCATTTTGAGTCTCCTGTTTAGCTCTACGCGGCAAGTAGGATTAAATCGCGTGATACATAGTGTACACCTGTTTGATGGAAAGGCAACGGCATGAACGACACTGATGCAGCAAACATGATCGAGATGATGTTGCTGGGCAAAATGCCTCGCTTCACAGAGCAAGAGATAAGCATGATGAACACTGACATGCGAACTCCTGCACAGAAGTACCAGGACTCACGCCTGGAACTAGCAATGATGAACGCTGACGTAGGGCAAAATATCACCAAGCCAAGAGTTTCACCGCAATTTGCCGCTCAGATTGCAGATAAAACTATGCGTGAAGGATACGATCCAAATCCTGATGTAGGCTCTATCAAAGGGGTTCCAAACAATCCAGTATCTCAATCAGCAGGAAATGTCGGATTTGCGTTACAGCGGTTTGGTAAGAATATCCAGCAAGCTGGTCCAATTGGATTATTCGCTGGCCTAGGCATAGAAGATGCTGGAAACCGGGTGCAGAAAGCAGCCTATGGAGAATCAGACTGGTATGACCCGGCAATGATCATGCTAGACGCAGCAACTGTTGTCCCGTCTATGTACATGAGCCAGGGCATGAAGACCGGAATGGCAGATAAAGACATCGCGCCCATGATATTCCGGGAATTATTAAAATGAGTGATACAATGCACTTAGCATGCAACCGTAATGGGACCAAGTGATGGCACTATCTAACTACGGCGAGTTAAAGACCGCCATTGCAGATTTTTTAAACAGGGATGATCTTACATCGGTCATTCCTACATTCGTTTCCCTGGCAGAGTCACAGATTGCCCGTGACCTACGCCACTGGCGTCAGGAACGCCGGGTAACAACGACACTAGATGAGCGTTTCGAGAACGTGCCTACAGACTGGCTAGAGTCTAATCACTTATATCTAAGTGATGGAGCGAGTATTGAGTATGCATCGGTGGCAGAAATCAGCCGTAAGAAGATACTTACGAATGACCTTGCCGGGAAACCAAGGTTATTCACGATCAACTCAGGTCAATTTGAGTTTTTCCCTGCTCCAGACGAGAGCTACACATTAACAATGGTTTACTTTGCTCGCATTCCAGCGTTCTCACTGGATGCTGATGATAACTGGCTGATCACTAATTACCCGGACGTTTACCTGTACGGCTCACTGCTGCAGTCAGCACCATACCTTGCAGAAGATGCTCGCATTGCTGTGTGGGCGCAACTCTACAGCGCGGCAATTAAAAACCTCTCTGACGATTCACAAAAAGCCCGGTCATCGGGTGGGCCACTGGTAATGAGGAACGCTTAATGAGTACAACAAATTGGTCTTCTGAAGCAGGAATGGGTGAGGGTGAAACCGGATCGGTTACAACAGGCTCAACAACGATAGATACCAATTGGACTCAAGATTCTGGCATGACAGATGTCAGTGATGCCGAACAAGCGAATATTGTTGAACTTGTAGAGCGAGCTGAGACAGCTGCAATAAATGCCGAAACAGCAGAGACAAACTCTGAGACGGCAGAAACGAATGCAGAAACTGCTCAGGCTGCGGCAGAGACAGCCAAGACTGGTGCTGAAACAGCGCAGACAGCCGCTGAGACTGCTCAGACAGCCGCTGAAGCCGCTCAAACTGCCGCGGAGACAGCAGAGACCAATGCAGAGACGGCAGAGGCTAACACGCTCGCAATCTTTGGTGACGCTCAAGACGTTCAAGACGCTGTAGACTCTGCTAGTGCGTCAGCCACTACCGCGACTACCAAGGCCACTGAGGCGGCTAGCTCAGCCACAAACGCCGCCACATCAGCAACAAATGCAAGCACATCAGCAACTAGCGCGTCAGCATCGGCAACAGCATCGGCAACGTCAGCATCAACATCGAACACATCTGCAATAGCGTCCCAGACTGCTCAAAGCAATGCAGAGGCAGCAGAGGCTAATGCAATCATCGCACGTACTGCTGCAGAGTCAGCAGAAAGTAATGCAGAAACGTCAGCTACCCAGGCGGCATCCAGCGCAACAAGCGCATCATCGAGTGCAAGCCAGGCCCTTTCTGCGAAGACAGACGCCGAGACAGCGCAAAGCGCGGCGGCTACCTCAGCTTTCAACGCAAACACTTCAGAGACAAATGCGGCTACATCAGAAACTAACGCTTCTACGTCAGAAACTAATGCGGCATCTAGCGCAACAGCAGCGGCATCCAGCGCAACCTCTGCGGCAAGCAGTGCTACTGATGCAGAAGCGGCTCAAACAGCGGCTGAATCAGCGCAAGCAAGTGCTGAGGCTGTGTACGACAGTTTCGATGATCGATACCTCGGCAGTAAGTCGGCAGACCCTACATTAGATAATGATGGCGATGCATTAGCGGCTGGTGCTTTGTATTTCAACACCACTGAAAACGAAATGCGGGTTTACACTGGATCTGCATGGGAGCCTGTGCAAGAACTCTCTGGTGACCAGACAGTCAACTCTCTCACCTCTAACAACGATGTCGTAGTCAAAGGTAACCTTGAAGTCCAAGGCACTACCATCACTGTAGACTCTGCCACTGCTCAGACCATTGACTTAGGTGACAACGATAAGATCCGCTTAGGTGATGGAGATGACTTTCAAATCTATCATGATGGCACTGATAGCTACATTGCTAATACCACAGGCACTCTTAAGCTCTCAAGCAACACAGACGTTACAGGCAACATCACTGTCTCAGGTACTGTAGACGGACGAGACATTGCCGCTGATGGAACCACACTAGATGCCGTAGCGTCAACTTATGTGGACGTAAGTGGCGACACCATGACAGGCAGCTTGAACTTTAATGATAGTGTTCAAGCCAGATATGGAGCTAGTGGTGACTTACGAATTTATCATGATGGCAGTCATAGTTATATATCAGATCAGGGGCCGGGTAATTTAAGATTAGTTTCTAATGGTAATAGTATTCGTTTGGAAACGAACTATGAAAATATGCTGATCGCTAATAACAATTCATCGGTAGATATTTATTATGATGGAGCCAAGAAGTTTGCCACAACATCATCTGGTGTAGACATCACTGGTACTGTGGTTGCTGATGGGTTGACTGTAAGTAAAGGTTCTGGCGATATTGCAACCTTAGAAGGCACTGGAACTGTTGATAATGTAGAAGCTAACCTAGTCTTTAACCCTGTTTATGACGTTAATGCTCGCATTGTTTCCGCAAGAGAAGGTTGGAATTTACAAAGTAGATTAACTTTTGAAACAGGTAGTGATAATACAGGAAGTACAACTCCCCGCCTTAACATTGGTGCAAACGGAGACATCTCCTTCTACGAAGATACCGGCACCACTGCAAAGCTAACGTGGGATGCCAGTGCTGAAGAACTCCAGTTTAAAGATGGTGTAGCGGCTGAGTTCGGTGATGGTGGTGATTTTCAGATTGAGCATAATGGCACTAATACCAAAATAACTAATAATACTGGAACTTTAAAAATTGTTCAGAACGTCAATGATGGTGATGTAGAAATTAGTTCTGACGATGGCTCTGGTGCTACCGCATTATATTTCGTTGCAGACGGCTCCACTGGCGAAGCTATCCTCTACCACTACGGCTCACAAAAGCTCGCTACCAAGTCCACAGGCATTGACGTTACTGGCACTGTGACTGCTGATGGGTTGACTGTTGAAAGTGCCGCACCATCTATCTTAATTAATGAAACAGATGCAACTGACTTAAATACTAGATTCAAGTCAAACTCAGGGCAATTAGATATTCAAACCTTTACAGATGCCGGAGCATCAGCAGGAAACCGAATATCTATAAATCATAACAACGGTGACATCTCCTTCTACGATGACTCAGGCACTTCCCAAGACTTCTACTGGGACGCATCATTATCAAGGTTGGGACTGGGTACTACGAGTCCTGATAGTTTATTCCACATTAGCTCTGGTGGCCCTAAGATCACCTTCACCGACACTACTTTCAATGCTGATGCAACTATTACTGTCAACGATGCAGGGTCATTAACGTTCTCTGCTGATGCTAACAATGAGCGAACAAACTCAAGAATACAATTTGATGTTGATGGCTCAGAAGCCATGCGTATCGATAGCTCAGGTAATGTAGGCATAGGTACTACAACGCCTAATTACAATCTTGAAATAACTGAGTTAGGAAATCCAACCTTATTGTTAAACAACTTGAGCCAAAGCGTTTCTACCGATAGTGTCAGTGGAAGCATTTTGTTCATGAATAATGATGCGTCAACACCTGCGGGCGGCAGAATTAGCGGCTCAATTAAAGGCGTGCTTACAGATGCATTTGGTAGACAGTCACTAATTTTTGGAACAGGAACGTCAAATCCAAAAACTACTTATGGTGATCCTGCTGTTTACACTGATGATACATATTCACGCCTAGGTATAACTTGGTACGGAGATATTTATTTTAATAATGATGATGCGACAAGCCAAGACTTCTACTGGGACGCATCAACCTCACGGCTAGGGTTGGGTACTACGAGTCCTGCGAATAAACTAGATATTGTAGGTGGCGATGTACGCATCACAGATACCTACCCTGCATTGATTTTAAAAGATAGTGACTTAAGCGATGTTTATGCTGAAGTTAGTGCGGGAAATGGAAATCTTGTCATTAGCTCAGATCATTTAAATAATCAAGCATCTTCTAATACAGCGTTTTGGGTTGATGGCTCAGAACGCATGCGTATCGACTCTAGTGGACGCTTGGGCATTGGCGTTAGTTCGTTAGGAGTTTTTACTACTGACGGGGATGATTTAATTGTAGGTGATGGTGCTAGTGCAAGAGGCATCACCATTAACTCAGGAGCAAGTAGTTATGGAAATCTTTACTTTGCTGACCCTTCTTCAACCAATATAGGATATTTACGTTATTACCACGGTGATAACTCGATGCGGATTAGCACCAATGGATCAGAAGCCATGCGTATCGACTCCAGTGGACGCTTGGGCATAGGTACTACGAATCCTCAAGCAACACTACAAGTCAGTAGTGGCAGTGATTATGTAAGATGTTTTGATTCGTCATCACGTGGTATTCAAATTAACCAAGCTGATCCTATCCTTTCCTTGAGAGATTCAGATGCAACTGGTACACCGTTGTGTGATATTAGCGGAAGCGGAGGAATTCTCAGTTTAAGAGCCGATGCTTCAAACGAAACAGCATCATCGGCAATTCAATTTACTGTCGATGGCTCAGAAGCCGCCAGAATTGATAGCTCAGGTAACTTGCTAGTTGGTACGACTTCTACAACTGTTGGATCGTCTTCAACTTTAGATGGTATTGCACTTCTTATTGATGGTTCTGGTGGGACTCTCACAGCCGCTAGAAGCGGCACTGTTGCACGTTTAAATAGGCAAAGTTCTGATGGCGAGATAATTAACTTCCGCAAAGACGGCTCAACCGTAGGGTCTATTGGTACTGCCGATGGCGATTTATATGTAGGTACGGGTGACACTGGTATCAAATTTAATGACTTTGGAAATCAAATTCGCCCAACAAATTCTGGTGCAACAAAAGATGCTGCGATTGACTTAGGTGCAGATGGACACCGCTTCAAAGACCTCTTCCTCTCCGGTGGAGTCTACCTAGGCGGCACTGGTTCAGCTAATCTGTTGGACGATTACGAGGAGGGTACGTGGACTCCTGCAATTCAAAACGGAACCTTTACGTACAACAATCAAAACGGAAAATATGTCATTGTCGGAAGGATGATCTTAGTAAACTTAGTTGTCAAATGGACAGCCAAAAGCGGAACAGGAAACTTAACAATAAATTTACCGTTTACAGCATTAGCATCATCCCCCAATAGCCGATTTACTGGTTCGCTTGGTTACACTCGCGGAGTAGATTTTGGCGGCAAAACGCAGTTGACAGCCTTATACTCCGGAGGGGATTCTGTCATTAGTATTTACCAGACTGGTGATAACTCACAACCTAACAGCGTACTTGTAGAAAACTGTGACACAGTTGGCGAACTTATGGTTACGGCAGTTTATCAAATCTAATTATCCCCACTGGATTGTGAGGACGGACAGGAGAAAACAATGGCACTTACAAAACAAATAGTACAAGACAAGATTGAGACAGTCGCAGTCGGTGACCACTACGTCATTCAAGTGCGTACTGCCACACGAATCGTTGAGGACGGTGAAGTGATTTCATCATCCTACCATCGACACGTATTGACACCTGATGCAGACTTAACCAATGAGTCAGCAGAGGTATCAGCAATCGCAACAGCAGTGTTCACTGACACTGTGAAAGCAAACTACCAGACCTTTTTAGATAATCAGGAGTAAACATGGAACTCACAATCGCACAACTTGAACGCACACTGCCATCTGGTGTCGTGTACAACATCCACTACCGCTTTGATCTAGTCGATGGTGACTACTCAAAGGGAGCTTACGGTTCCATTTCTATCACTGGCGATCCGAACGCTGATGGCTTTGTCGCCTTTGACGATCTGACTGAAGAAACAGTCAAGACATGGGTGATTAATGCTCTAGGTGGTCAGGAGAAAGTTGACGAGATTGAAGCCGCACTACAGGCCAAGATCGAGGAAGACAAGAACCCGACATCATCTGTTGGTATGCCGTGGGCTGAATCGGTATAATTACATTCAGTGTAATGATCTGTAAGGATTAAGTAATGGCAGATACTACAACGACTACATTCGGCCTGACAAAGCCAGAGCTTGGAGCCAGTGAGAACACCTGGGGCGAAAAGCTAAATGCGGATATGGATCTCATTGATGATCTGCTAGACGGCACGACTGCAATCAAGCCAAACCTGACTGAAGGACAGTGGGAAGTCGGCGGCACTGCTGTGACTGCTACAGCGGCTGAACTGAACATCCTTGATGGTGTGACAGCGACTGCGGCAGAGATCAATGCTCTGGACGGTATCACAGCCACTGTGGCGGAGTTGAACTACACAGACGGCGTGACATCTGCAATCCAGACTCAGATTGACACCAAGGCTCCTTTGGCATCTCCTGCGCTTACAGGTACACCTACGGCTCCAACTGCATCCACAGGGACAGATACGACTCAGCTTGCAACTACTGCCTTTACACAACAAGAAATTACATCTAATGCATACACACTTCCTGCAGCGACATCATCAACGCTTGGCGGTGTAAAGGTGTCACTGTCAGGGTCTACACTTACAATCAGCACGAGCTAGCATCATGGCTATTGTCTTTAACGGCACAACGCTGAACTGGTACACAAACACTATTGTGTTTGACGGTACTACTGTGTCTAGCCCTACGGCTGTTGGTACTGTTAACTTTGGCGCAACTAAAGTTCATGGCCTAAATGGTTACACATCTGAAACACAACTGTATAACTTTGGTTTAGCCCCAGACTCAGGGACATTTGAAAGTACATATATTCCAACGCTAACCTCAACCTACTCTGCCGCATTTGAAGACCACGCCTTTGAGACTGGTCCCGGTAGTGATACAAGGTGGTACTACAACCTTTATGAAGGCTATCGGATGGTGACATCAGATGGAACATTTGCAGGCGGAGAAAACAACCTGTACTGGAACGGCAAATACTGGACCGGATATTTGTGGGAAGGGCGCACAGTAACTGGCGCAAACACATCACACAACGGCGGAACTAGTGTTTCTTTGCGCCGCGACAATGGAGTCTGACGATGCCGCTGATACCACTCAAACTACAGCCGGGTATGTACAGGAACGGGACTGAGTTTGATCAGTCAAACCGGTGGAGAGACGGCTCACTGATTCGGTGGTCTGAAGGATCGATGCGTCCTGTTGGCGGTTGGTCACAGTTCACGACGACATCAGTCAATGCGGCTCCCCGTGGCATGCATGGATGGAGAGCTAATGACGACTCAAACAACATCGCTGTTGGGACGTACAACAAGCTCTACTACATCTCATCGTCTGGTAACCTGACAGATATCACCCCTGTGGGCCTCACAGCGGGTCGTGAAGACGCTGCACAGAACACAGGCTACGGTGGTGGCTATTACGATATTGGGACGTATTCTACGCCTCGACAGCCAACATCAACTTACTTGCCTGCTACGACATGGGCGTTAGATAACTACGGCGAATACCTTGTTGCCTGCTCACCTGATGACGGCAAGCTCTACGAATGGCAACTGAATACAAGTAACCCTGCGGCTGTGATTAGCAACGCGCCAGTCAATAATAAATCTTTAATCGTGACAGAAGAGCGGTTTGTTTTTGCGCTTGGTGCAGGCGGTAACCCGCGAAAGGTACAGTGGTGTGATCGTGAGGATAATACGCTCTGGACTCCCGCTGCTACTAACGAGGCGGGTGACCTGGAGTTGCAGACCAGCGGATCTATCCAGGCCGCAACAAGGGTTCGCGGACGCACAATCATCATCACAGACACTGACGCCCACTTGGCGACATACCAAGGCCCGCCATACGTTTATGGCTTTGAGCGTGTAGGTTCTGCCTGCGGCACTGACTCACCAAAGTCGTTGGTATCTGTAGACCAGTTTGCATTCTGGATGGGCAACAAAGGCTTCTTCATGTTTGACGGCTCAGTGCCGAAAGAACTGAACTGCGATGTGTCTGACTACATATTCCGTGACATCAACACCAACCAGATATCTAAAGTATATGGCGTACACAACTCGCGGTACTCAGAGATCTGGTGGTTTTACCCATCAGAAGATTCAGTCGAGAACAACCGGTATGTGTCCTACGACTACAAGGACAACATCTGGATGTTTGGCACTCTGTCCCGGACATCGGCGATCGATACAGGTATTTTGAGATTCCCTGTGTGGACAACTGCTGACGGTTACCTGTACTTCCACGAGTACGGGTTCAACCATGAGGGTGACTCCACGTTCATCGAGTCTGGGCCGATCAGCATGGGTAACGGTGACCAGATCATGAAGGTCAACAACCTGATACCGGATGAGTTATCGCAAGGGCAGGTGACAGCAACATTCAAGACACGGTTCTACCCCAACGACACAGAACGGTCATATGGCCCATACACAATGGCTAACCCGACAAGCGTTCGTTTCTCAGGAAGACAGGTTCGTGTCAGGTACGACTCGCAGGTCAACAATGACTTCCGGGTTGGTAGCATGCGTATTGAAGCGAAGCCGGGCGGTAGTCGATGATTACACCTCCTCCTCCACTGGGTGACACATGGACCACTTGGGGTGAGCGTTTAAACACTTACCTCCAAAGGTTCATGAACCGTTTGCAGTTCTTGAGCGCAGGTGACTCAGCGTCCGATGACGGCATTATGATGTGGGATCGATCTGGTGAGTATCCAGTCGTATCTAAAAATGGTGAGTGGCGTCAGATTGTATTGGCGGACGGGTACGGGTTTCTGTACAACAACACAGACATTACGGCATCCGCAAGCAACACGGCAGAGGCTATCGACTTCACCATTGGCTCAGGCTCTGGTTTGACCATCGGCACATCGCCAAATGAGTCACGCATCTACTTTGACGAAGGCGGCGAGTATTGGCTGTCATTTACGGCACAAACGTACTCAACAAACTCATCAGCACAGACATTTTACTTTTGGCCTAGAATTAACGGCACTGATGTCCCACTCGGTGCGATGCAAGCAACACTTACGGCAAATGGGCAAGCAAAGCCTGCCACTAAGGGTTCGGTATTTAACATGAACTCAGGCGACTATCTCGAAGCGATGTGGGCGACTTCTGACCACACAAAAGGATCACTGGAGGCTTTTGATGCAACAGCGTTCGCACCGGCATCCCCATCAGTGACCCTGTCAGTCACAAGGATCAGCGGATGAGCGCGGTAGAAGACAAGCCAGAAATCATTAAAGAGATTGAACGGTGTCTTCCTTGGATTGCTGACGCACTAGAATATAGCGGCGGCACACATACCACGGTTGATGTAGCAGAAAGCATCCTTAAAGGCACGATGCAGCTGTGGCCTGGCCCGGAAGCGTGTGCAGTTACAGAGATTGTGGTGTATCCTAGCAGGAAAGTTTTACATGTTTTTCTGGCTGCTGGAAATATGGAAGGCATAGTAGATATGCAGAAGTCAGCAGAGGAGTGGGGGAAGCTCCAGGGCTGCACGGCAATGACGATAGCAGGCAGGAAAGGATGGGCCAGGGTCTTAAAAGACGTTGGCTATGAAGAGAAATTTGTGACGTTAGCCAAGGAGTTAACATGAGCGGCGGTAAAGGCGGCAGCACCACTTCAGCGCAAGGGATACCTCAGTACATTGAGGACGCATCTAAGCGCAACATTGCACGGGCAGAACAAGCGCAGCAGATCGGTTATCAGCCCTACTACGGCCTGGATGTAGCAGCGTTTAATCCGACACAGCAAGCTGCAGCTCAGATGAATATTGATACTGCGCAAGCATTTGGAATGATGCCCCAGGGGCAGCAGAACTTAACTGCATTTCAAGGAATGCCACAGGCCCAGCAACAAGGCGGCATGTTTGGCTACTCATCCGCACCTATGTTTGAGCAAGCTGTCGCAGCGGCTCAACAAGCAGATCCAACTCAAGCCGGGATATATGGCTCGATGTTCGGTCAAGATACAAATTACGGAGCATAACGATGGCTGGAGCAGCACCAGGCGGGATGACCGCAAACCCAATGCAGCAAGCATCCGCTGCGCAACAGGGCGCGTTATTAGGGACAGCAGCTGGGGCTTCTTTTGATCCCGGCACGCTTTCGGCCACTGACCTATCAACTTATCAAAACCCGTACACCCAACAAGTTATTGATGCAAACACTGCAGATATTATGCGTGGTGCGACAATGGGCATGAACCAACTTGATTATCAGGCAGGGCGTGCTGGAGCATTTGGCGGATCACGGCATGGAGTTGCCATGTCAGAGTTGGGACGCGGTGTTGCAGAGCAACTTGGTCAACAGTCGGCACAATTACGCCAGCAAGGATTTGCCACTGCGCAACAGATGGCTCAACAAGACATCGCAAACCGCGCAGCAGCGCAGGCAGCTAGAACTGGTGCAGCTGGCCAACTAGGTGCTCTTGGTCAAACATCATTCCAGACAGGTAGAACGATTCAGCAAGATTTAGCGCAACAAGGTGCAATGCAGCAAGCAATGAACCAGGCGTTAATCGATGCGGCCAAAGGTCAATACGCTGGCTACACAGGTGCACCAGCAGCAGGCCTTGGGTATACGGTCCAGGCACTCGGTGCAGCACCTACTCCAGTGACCACTACGCAGTCACGCCAGCCTGGTCTATTCGATTACCTAACTCTGGCAGCAACAGGCGCGTCTGGAACTAACTTTGGGGGCGGCTGATCATGTACTCTATTATGGACGCTGTAGCAGCTGCCACAGAAAGGAACGCAGAGCGAGATCGTCTAAACGCTTTGAGATTGGCAAGGATTCGGCAGCCAGAAATTGCCCCGCCAATCATGCCAGTACCTCAGCCGCTTACAGGTGATGGTGGTAACGGCCCCAACTTTGAAGACACGAGAACAGATCAGCAAAAGTATCGTGATGCTATAGCAGTGAATAAGTACGCTGGAGTAATTCCTTTTGTGGGCACAGGTATCGGCTTGATTAACGATTACTACATTGATCAATACGAAAGAGAAAATCCAAACGAAATACCATCAGCTCAAAGATATTCAACAGTAGGTAGAATTCTTGGGTTCGGTGATCCAGGAACAACTGGATTAAGTGGGGTATTCGGAAGCAACTCTGATCTTTGGAACGCAGGCCTTTTCCCGATGGATGGAGACTCTGGAAACGACTCGACAGGAAATGTTGGTGCTCGCGGAGACGCATATAATGTGCAGCATAATATTAGCGGCATGGGTCCAAGTTGGTCAGGTCCACAGCATGACAACAGCGACAATTATTCAGGCCCTTCAGATACTTATGGTGGGGCAGATGCCGGTACTGGCGATGATGACCAGTGGGACTAGGAGTTAGAAATGTTAAGACCACGCACTAATCAAGTTGTCAGTATCATTGATGAGCTCTTGCAGCAGTCGAATCGTGATCAAGGTTTTACTCCAAGGTCACCATTCCCATTCCCAAGTACGGTTCCTTTTGACCAAGGGTCTACTGGGTCGTCTATGCGCACATTTAATAAAGCGCAGGACATGTTCAATGTTGCCGGTGCTCCAACTCCTATGATGTCGCGGTCATTGCGATCGCAGCAGGAACCATTTCGCCCCCCAGTAAACCTGGGCGACACATCTGCTGTTGCACCTGGCGTACCGGCTGATGTCCAAGTAGGCCAACTAAATGTTCCTCAAGTGACGGGGCGGCAGATTGGCCCAGAGGAGTATGCAGCAAACATGCCTGGGGTCCCTGGTAGTAACATGGACATGAGAGCTGCGGTCCAAGAGTCTGAAGCTAAGATGCGAGACCTGGGCAGCAAGGCTACTCAAGCGGCATTGCTGGAAGCTAAAAATCCAGATTTAAAGAAAGATCCTACGTTCCAGGATCGCATTCAAGGATTCTTTGGGGATCGCGGAAACATGCTGCGATTAGCACTTGCATTCAATACCATGCGCTTAAACCCTGATCAGGGCCTGGCTGCCATGCTTGGCAATGAGCTCAAAGATTTGCGAACACAAAACAGATCAACAAACACTGCCGCACGTTTACGTCAACTGGGCACTCCAGCAGCAATCCGCGCTGCTGAGTACATTGAAAGTACAGGTGATACTAAAGGCGGCCTGACGATGTACAACAAGGCCGGCTCTATAACTCAGAAGACGGGTGCTGAACTTGGTGGTGAGGCTGCTGGTTACGATCCCAAAAAGACCTACAACGTAGATACATTAACAGGCAAGATTTCTGGTGTTGGCGGTGGCGGAGTTAGCGTCAATGTCGAAGGTGATAAATCTAAGCTATTTGATGTTAGCTACAAGTACATCGCAGACAATCGCGATGCTTTTGTGCAAGAAGGCATACAGGCCCAGAATTCACTGCAAGCATTCGGGCGCATGTCCAGGGCTCTGGACTTCACTGACACAGGAAAGGAAGAGCAAAATCGCCAGGCTATTAGAACTATGCTTGATGGGTTTGGCTTGTCTGGATTGATTGATGAAGACGCATACGCTAATGCCGCTGCATTCAACGCTGCTGCTAATGCATTGGTTGCTGAAGAGTTGCGGGCGAACAAGGGTCCTCAAACAGATTTCGATGCTCGATTCGCGCAGACGTATATTCCTGGTTTAGGGAATCCGAAAGAGGCTAACCGCGAGATCTTAAAGTATGGCCGGTCAACCGCACAGATTAAAAAGCTACTTGGGCG
>Ga0222718_10003150_pt1 | contig 14283 bp, 22 predicted proteins | sample C33_27DmetaG_FD_165045 | JGI IMG/M metagenome (GOLD analysis project Ga0222718, IMG submission 165045) | Estuarine water microbial communities from San Francisco Bay, California, United States - C33_27D | ecosystem: Environmental > Aquatic > Marine > Unclassified | place: USA: California... | reverse complement strand
AGTATTGTTGAAAGCCGCGAAACTTCTTCTGACTGGGTGTCAGGTATTGGTGAAAGAGACTGGCGAGATGAGGGTATAGCTCACTGGGATTATTCGGTGCGAGTGTGCCGCTGAGTACCCAGACGCGGCCAGCATGTCGGGCAATGCCTTCGGGACCGTAGACGTTCTTGGTCCGTTTGGCAGTCGGGTTCTTCAGGTAGTGCCCTTCATCTAATATAAGGACTTCCGGTTTAAACTCGGAAATCTCTTTACGCAGAGACTCACGACGCAGCATGTCGTAAGAATCTATAATAGATTGTCCTTCGTATCCCCAAAGGGTTAGTTCACGTTGCCAGTTCGTCCTCGCAATCGCAGGACAGATGATACATACGCGAGACACCTTCAGGTCGCGTAAAGCAGTGATCGACACCGGTGTTTTACCGGTGCCCATTTCCCAGAGCAGTAAGCGGTGTTTGCCTTGGGTCAAGTATTGCACTCCCTTCCGTTGATAGGGAAAAAGTGATGACGATTTGTCAATCAATTTGACCTCACTAGGAGACTGTGTTACGAATTTAAGACAGCAAAAATCTTTGTTGTCGTATGAAAGGTCTATTGTACTGCGACTCGCAGGACTGTCAAGACCTTATTTTATATTAACCAATATGAGGACACAATGAGTAACGCGAACCGCGCTGTGCTTGGCCGAATGCTGCGGGAGGAACGGCTCAAGCTGGAGATGACTCAGGACGAGTTTGGAAGTTTGATTGGCACTGATAAGAAGAAAATCTCACGACTGGAGCGGGGCATGCAGTTTCCCGATGAGATTCTGATTCAGCTGCTGAAAGAGCGAGGAAGCGAAAAAGTCGAGCAGATATTAGAAACGATGTGGGAGATTCGCCGCATCGAAGAAGGCACCCGACGCTTCGGCATTGCTGCAGGGCCGACAGAAAATTATGCGCGAGAAGACTTGACCAGTTTTCGTGACACGCTTAATTTCATGATCCCTGCTCTCTCGAAAGAGATCAAAGATCTGCGTGACGAGATCAAATATTTACGCACGGAGCTTCGCGAAACCGCATAAACAAGAAGAGTGTCATGCCACAACCGCGTAAGGATACTTACTTTCGTAAAGACCGAAACGCTTACTATGGCAGGTATCGAACAAATACAGGTGTTGTTCATCGCAAACTTCTGGAGCTAAAAGACACTACTGCGCTAAGCAAGGTTGAACTTACGCAAAAACTGGCTGAACGGTACAAAGAAGAACATCCGACATTTACTCCGTTGACTCCTGCTACCATTACTCAAGCAGCTGAGCTATGGTTAGCAACCGTTGCCGTTGCCCCCCGAACACGGCGAGATTATCGTCTCGCCGTCACTTCATTTCTCTCCGTCTTACCGAAAACAAGTCTTAGCGAGTTACGTGCGAGTGACAGCAGTTACCTGATTCGCGAGCTAACAGCCAATGGACGCAGTAATGCCACCATTCATTCTTACCTACGCACCACTCAGATCTTTTTGCACTGGTGCGCGGAGCAGGAATGGATGCCACTACTCAAGCTGCGAAAACCGACACAGGAAAAACGAGAAGCACGCGTCTACTCTGCGGAAAATATTCAACGCATTCTGGAGAAACTGGCAGAAGACAAGCGAACCAATCTCTTTCGCATGATTCTGCTAATGCGGTACACGGGTATGCGAGCAGGTGAAGTCTGGTCCCTGCCTCTGCGTCACATTCAGCTAGCTACGAAAGAGTTGCACCTACGTGCCGTGCCGGAATTAGCGTGGAAACCGAAGAAAGGAAAGGAAGCTACTCTGCCGATCGTCGAGAAACTGGCAACGTTTCTAAAAACAGATCTCGCCAGTCGAGGAGAGCAGGAACGATTTTACTTGGATAAGGGAAACGGAGAACCTGCTTACGTCGGAGTAGCGCAGATGTCGCGAGCACTGCGTCCAACGCTAATCGCGTTAGGAATTTACCGGCAGCAAAAGAGTCTGCACGGCTTTCGGGCTGCAGTGATTACGATGTTATTACAGGAGGGAGTTCCACCGGTGGTGGTGCAGAGCATCGCACGGCACGAAGATCTGAGCACGACGATGCGCTACTACAGTCGAGCGGAAGAGAATACGCGAGCAGCACTGGAGCAACTGTAGGCTGCAAAAGGCTGCATCAAGGATGCAGACTAGGAACATCCGGTGTGCTAGCATCGTAGAGCACCACCCATTTCCCGTTCTTTAGCTGCACCTGTTCCGTTTCGCAAATAGTACAAGAAAGGTACGAATTCTCTCCGTCTGTGGCAATCACTAGGGGTTCACCACAGTGAAAACAGAAATCCGTGATACCGGTAGACCACAGGGTCAGGCCAGATACTAGCTGCATGCTAACTCTCTGTGTAGAAAAAGATAGAGAAGAATACGGGGAGTACGGAGTGGACGGTGCCTAAGCACCGTCTCCTAGTGAGAGCACTTTTCGCGTTGCCATTCGTGGAGCACAGTATTGCACTGAGCTTTGCGGGAAAATGCGCGTTGAGATCTAACCCTTGCATGAATGCGGTTTGCTTTCAACTTCTTTTAGCTTTTGCGCGGACGACCCGGTTTGCGTTTTACTTTTGCTTTCGGTTTTAGCGGCGGTTTCACGCGACCGGCAGAGGTTCTTCGCCGATTCGGTTCATAGTTTGGTGGTGTCTTTACCCGTAAAGGTACACCGGAATTCGGTGTGCGTCCGTTGTGCATAATAAAGGCAACGTCTCTCTGACGAATCAAGCGTCGCCCCTGCAGGTAGACCACAGGCACCATACCCCGATCGACCCATGAACTGACGGCGATCTGAGTGGCACCCAGCAAAAAAGAAGTTTCTTCAATCGTAAATAGCGGCTCAATAGAATAGTCGATCAGGTCCACCATCTGACGAAACGACTTCTCCAGCTGAGCTTTGTTTACTTTCCCGACTTGTCTCCGGAAAGATAACTCTCAGCCGTGTGCTTGATTAGCAGCACTTCATCATCGGTAAATTGATAACTGTCTTTGTTCGCCGGATCTTTTAGCACACGCTCCCAAAGTCTCTGCCACGGGACCATCAACGTATTCAACCGAGTCAGCTGAGCTTTCAGTTCATCGGTGATGTCGAGCTTGAGAAAGTCAAAGATGTTCGCGTTATTCTCCTCAGTCATTCATTCTCTCCATTTCAATGGTTTTCAGTTTCTCCAAGTAAAGCACGGAGTCCATTAGCTCTTCCTGAAGATGATTGATCCAATCCAACTTGGATAGATCATTACGGTCCAGAGTTTTTCCGTAGGCTTGATAGCCGCTAATCGAGCGGGATCGAAAACGGTCGATGATTCGCAGCACATGCGAATCGGAAATCGTCAGTTCCTGTGGCATCAGTGCACTCTCGCAGTATCGGTCGCGTCAGCCAGAGCATCCAAGCGATTCAATTCTGAAAGAGCTAGCTGTTCTGGGTTTGCATCTTCGTCGCGAATCATGTCTTCGAATTCCACCAGACACTCTGCCCAGAGATCAAACTTATCCTGCAGGGCGGCGGGTAAGCGTCCTTCTTTTTCAAGTACATTCGCCAGTTCGTGGCTCAGGTACTCGATCAGCAGAAACATGATGGGAGGGGTTACGGAGATCAAGGGACCGAGATCTTCAAGTTCGCGGTCAGACAGTTCTTCCAGTCGCATATTACTTCCTGTAATTTATAGAGCGAATAGCGTAACTTCGCAACGGGGGTTACTTCGATCCGGTGCGTTACGCACAAAAGTCAACTGATCGATCTGGTTATCGTTGACGAACAGACCACCGTGCTCAAGTGAATCGAGCAGACACTTACCGGCGTTGTCCAGATCAAAGAGACGCCGTGACGCAGGAAACAGATGAGCGATCATGCCCAGTCGTTCACTCTTCTCAAAACGAGTAGAGTGTTCACTGACCAGCTTCTCTACGAAATGCCGATAATCAGTTCCTTCCTTACTGATAATTAAGCGGTTACGGAATTTACGGTAATAACGATTCAAGCTGATGGGTAACGGAACCGTCAGAGAGACTACCTTACTCACGGAGCATGCTCATCGGCTACGGAAGTCGAAGCGACAGCATCGTGCCGTGCTAAAAAGCGTAGCGTAGCATCGATGCGGTTCTCTTCTGTCGGTGAATTCAGTCCTGCTGCTCTCCATGCTTTCTCCGGTGGGCAGGGACAGGCATCAACGTGCTGACGGTGATAGAAGCACCACGGCTTTTCGCAAAGCTCGCAGTCTCCGTGTAAAGATGTGCTAATACACTGCGCTACTTTTCGCAGTAACGGTACGGTGTTCAGATCGGCGACGATGTCAGCAAGTGTACGCTTACGCATCTCAAGAGTCGCGGTACTTGTTAGCATGCGGCCTTTCGCAGAAAAAAGTTACAGTTCAGGTTACAGTCTTAGAGTATGTCGCACTGGTTACCCACACAGGCTAGCTCCGGTTGCTGTCCGCGTGAGTAGTCTTCTGTTTCGTAGGCACCCAACTGCGTGTAGTCGAGCGTCGGAAAATTAGCAGCTTCTCGTTCATACTGCTCACGGGGTATATCTTCATACGGTGCTAACGGGTAGACGTGTTCACTCTTCGGTAGAAAACTCAGGCCGGTGATGTGATTGAAGTTACGATGCACCCACGCACCGACATCCAGCCACTCGTCTTCGGCGACGGAGATCGTGGCGCTAACGGAATGCTCTGCCCAGTTCTGCTTGACGGTCTTCCAGATTTCCAGTGACTCGATCGCGGTGTAGTCGTGTCTTGTCTTTGCACCTTCGGGTGCGGCGATGGGAAAAGCACAAACCCAAGTGTTCGCATCCTTTTCGCTTTGCCCGTTTTCCGGTACAAAGGAAACTCCCTGATCTTTCATCATGCGAAAGAGCGGGTCTGTGGAGGAGATGCGCACGCGCCGTAGATAGTAGGGAGCATGACGTGAGTGTATTCCGGCTGAAGTGGAGTTGAGAGTGCTTGAGGTACCTTCCGGTTTGACCGTGGTAATTGCAGCACTCTGCACAATACCAAGAGTCGCGGCAGTCTCTTTATTTGTAGTTATCGCACACTCTCGCATTCTTTGCAATAGTTCTGGTGAGTGAGCAAGGTTTGGGTGATCAAGAATACCGGTCAGGCTGACACCCAGCAGACGCTCGCGCTCCGCGTTGGCTTTCCATGCGGAATTTAGCTCATGCAAAAAGCCGAAGTTGACTTGTGTAGACTGAAGTGTACCGAGCACCGTCGCAATCTGTACCTTCTGCATTAGGTCGGCGGGTTGGTCGGTTGGTCGCACGACAACAGAGGTCAGGTTGCAAAAGGAATTCGCAGGAAGAATTATTTCGCAGCACGGATTGCTGCCTAGACTGTGAAATTCATTCGATAAATCACGCCGGTCTGGTGCACAAGCCAGAGCAGCACTGCGGTTGAAGATACCACGTTCACCGGTACCACTGGCTACCAGTGAGGACCATTCAGGCAGGAATTCGGTGGCACTGGGTTTACGGTTGTAGACAGCAGAGTTATTGGAAAGTGAACGGTGTGGATGTGTTTCCCAGAAAGCACCGGTTTTCGCAGCACGCATCTCTTCGTCGTGTAGATCTGACAGGCTGATTAGCGCCGACCGGCGAACGCCGCCGACGATAATCGACTCGGCGATTTTACAGACAATATCATGCACATCAATGCAGCTGAGCCGCGAACCCCGTCGTTTATGCACAAGGTTTCGCACGAATACAAGCGTATCTCGCAGAGGTTCCGGTCCGGATGCCCGACCGCCGAACGTGTTGAGGGGAGCACCAGCTGGACGAATACGGCTGAAGTCCCAGTCCACGTCATAGCCCGTAAACATCGCTACCAGTGTGTTCACCAGTGCCTGTGCCCATCCTTCCTTGGAATCCTGAATCTGAAACATAGCCTTGTTGAACATTAGCTTCGGCACATCAGGCAGTTTGTCAACGTGGTGACGCTCACATGAAAAGCCGACGCCGGTCCCGTGCATCAGGAGATACATGACTTCGGCGAATGCGGATAACCGGTCAATCGGAAGATAGGAGCAGTTGTAGATTCCGATTGAGTTTTTACGGGCCGCGTCTCCCGCCGTCCACGCTAAACGCATGCTGGGCATGACCTGCATATTTAGCAGGGCTTCATGAATCTCGCTCTGTTGACCCCGTGACAGTCGGCCTTCGGAGATTTCGTCGTAGTAGTCTGCGATTCGACCGACTGCTTCAGGCCACGTTTCGCGCCGCCGCTTTTCCGGCACCCATCTGCTATAGGTTCGCATGAAAATAAATTCAGAGAGGGGGTTCGGAAAATATGTCGCAGTCGCGTTCATGTTGCACCTACAAAGTGTGAGATTTGAGAAGGGGAAAAAGCTAAAAAGTGTAGGGCAAAGTCGTGCAAGTCTCAAGACAAGAAGAGAAAAGAAATGTGTCTACTCAATAGTCAGGTTTGCCTGTGTATAGGTAGACTGAGTCTACTAGATAGTAGGGAAGAGTGACGCTTAGAGGGGTTGAGTGACAGGTCAATGACTCTTATAAAGCACCTATCCGTCAAACGTAAGTAGTTGAAATAATAGAAGATAAACTCTTTTATGACGCTAATGACACTTATTTACAACTTTTTTCGTGTATAGGGGTTTAAGAAAAAGGGGTTAATATGATACGCACGTATAGGGGGAAAAAGTTGAAAATAAACGTCACTAGTGTCACTAGCTAAGATTAAATAATATAATCAGATATTTAAGTGTGTTATAAGCAAAAATGCACACGTCATCTAAACGTCACTGAGTAGTGTTAAGTGTCACTAGATACGTGCGAGGGCAGAGACTAGGCGGGAAAGCGCGGTTTTTACCGCGCTTTAGTTCGCGGAAAATTTCGCGGTTATTGATAAAGCCGAGGTGCTGAACTCCCACTGAAGACTTGTACGCGGTCGATCACTTCGACCGCGAACCAAAGGCTACCATCGTGCGGGTGAGGGAGCACCCACGCATCCTGCTTTTCACTGGTCATCGTGGTGATCAGACTTTGTGCGAATGCTCGATGCTTCTCTGGCACCTCCGTCAGCCCGTGAAAGCTGATGAACTTCGATGGCTCTTTCGCTCCGCGAAAGTCTGGCTTTGCGTAGCGCCAGAACTTGTAGGTCGTAATCTCAGCCCACCGTGTACGCGGGTTCTTGGTTGGTCCGCCTTTTTGGGGTGCAGCTGGTGGGGTGATGGCTTGTGTCCGTGTTTCTACGTTTCGTTTGTTCATGGTGTGCTCCTTATTAGCATGAAATGAGTTGAGAGTCGTGCGACTTTTTGGTGGAATTTAAAACAAAAGGTGTCCATTGAGATGCCATAGCTTCGGCGATGCGGTAGAAAGTAACTGATCGTTTCTGCCATCTGTCTGGTGACGGTGCCGTGCCGTCCTGTCCTCTGGGAGTTTGGTTTTCCCAACGTGGTTTTGTGTTCTTTCCACATTGGCTACAAATTCCTTTTGGTTGCCATTCCCCACAACACGCATACCGTGAGGGAGGAATGAATTTTGTGGGAATTAACTTTGGAAGATTCTTTAGCCATAACCCCGTTGTTTTACTAGCGTCATGCCCGAATTCGTAGGGCCGAATGTATTGATCGGCTTTACGAATAGCCGTGCCGATTCTTCCAATAGGATTTTCCAAGGCAATGTGGTGAATCGGTGCACTCAGTAACTTTCGCACGAAAGCAAGCGCGTCTTCCGTAAGTTTAGGATCTCTCAATCCTCGTGTCGTCCAATGAAGACCGGAGGAAGTCAGGTAAGTGCACGGCGGATGGGCGATCATCATATCCCAGTTATCCGCCAGTAGTTCAAGGACATCCCCTTGAAAATGTTTTCCGTTCGCGGGAAGTAAATCGCAGGACCATGCGTCCCATCCTCTTTTTGTAAAAGCATCACGTACAACGCCGGAACTTTCACAGGCTACTAATATTTTTAGCATAAGTGCTTCTCACTAGGTGGTTAAGTAGGTTAGCCCCAAACACGTTTCATCATTGCCCAAAAAGGTTCTAGTTCAGGGTGTCTGTTTTCTTTGGAGAATTGCCACATAAACTCAGGATCTTCTTCTCGTTTATTCATGATTAAGATTGATTCATAATCACCTTCTAGGTCATAGAGGTTCTGGAGATCGTCGCTTGAATCAAAAGGCCAGATGCTACAAGATGCTGCACAGTCGTAAAGATCCCAACCCATACAGTTGTTTTTTGCTTCTACTACCAGTCGAGGCATTTTAGTGTTGGAGGGGCTAAACTCGTAAAGAGTCCAGAAACCTTTTTGTTCGCTCATGAGTGCTTCTCACTAGGTGGTTAATAATAAGCTAAGCTAAGTAAACTAAGCTCAGCATCGAGCACGCGCTACCCGTGCGTGCCCTGTGCTAAGCTCAGTCGAGAAGAATCATGTATTCAGCTGGGTAATAGCGTTTGAACCAGCTGATACCCTTGCGGACTACCTCCCAAGCAGGATGACTTCCGTCATCCGGTGCAACCGTTTCAGCCATCATGCTGGCCCCTATGGTTGCATCATAGACCGCACATGCTTCTGGGGTCAGTTCGCACTTCTCGCCGCTAAATCTGTTTCGCACGATCACCGGCGCATCATCGACGATGCGCACCTTGAAGGGAAGAGGGGGGTTATTCATCGAACTGTCCTGAAAAGAGTGCTTCGATGTAGAGTTCATTCGGGATATCAATTTCTTCAATCAAGTTACCCATGAACCAGAATTCATGAGTGCGGTGCTTTCTCTCATATCGTTTGTGTGGAAACAAAAACTCTTGAACCTCAGAGTATTGGCTATCTAGCCTTGCGGAGATGAATTCATCTTCGAGTTTGTCCGCGTTCGCCGTTACTTCATTTTCATCCGGATAGTAGAAAGAAAACTCTTGCTCAAATGGGAGCTTTTGAATCGCAAACAGCTTTTTCAGATAAGCGGTGAATCGTTCACACTCCACCTGTGTGAATACTGGGTCAGGAGAAAGGGTAAGCATGATGCTTCTCACTAGGAAGGTTGATAAACGCTAAGCCCGTGCTAAATTGCTAAGCTCAGCATCGAGCATATGCGTTGGCATATGCTCTGTGCTATTCTCAGCCGTGCAGGTAATCCACGAAAGCGACTAGGCACGCACCACGTGGGCTAATTACATACTGGTCACCGTAGTCATATACATCTGCCCTCATACCAGACCACCCGATAGCGGCCTTGACGCGGCGAATGATTGAGGCTTGTTTACCCCAGTACGAGTTAGGTAACTCGATTTCCTTGTGTTCTATCCAGCTGTAATTCCCTGACCATCGATCTCCGAATGTGTCCGTTACTTCGATTTTTAGTTTCATGATGTCTTTTGTTGGCTAGAAGTTTTGAAAAATAACGGTTTTATCGGTCGTGCCGCAAACGTGCGTGTAATCACATATATGCTCAGTGAGTTCGTCGAGCGTCTGCCACTCCCAGTTGTAATTGCTGTTAGCTTCTTCCAATGTTTGTTCTGTGTACTCGCAACAAAACGCGATAACATCGAGTTCCAATTCGCCGCAGTGTTCTTCGTCCTGCGTCAAGTCTTCAAACAAAACCGCCAACCCTTCGTAACTGAAGTTGTCTGGGCGTATAGCGCGAAAAGCATCGCGAAAAGTGGATAGTGTTACGGTTTCTTTCATAGTGCCTCACTAGGATTCAGGTTGCTTGTGATGCTCTCACCATGAGAACATCATCAGCAACCCGCATTTTCTGCGGGTCGGAGAGGGGCACGCGCTAAAGTGCAGCTAATTCATCCGTTAGCTGCTTTAGAGCTTCGCCCATGCTCAGCCCCTCGTTTTTATTAAAATCGTCGTGGTGAGCGTTCTGAGCATCCTCAGAAGCATTCCCACGGTTAAATCCGTGAGAGTCGTGCGACATTTTGTTATGCCCATAAAACTCGCGGTATTGAGTCCGCGAAGTTTTTGAAGGCTTCACCGGCACGTACTCGCCGGTAAAATGTAGAGTAATTACACCGGCGTTGAACCAACTGCGCACTTTTACTAAGTTGCTCCCTGAGTTTTTCAGAAGCTCACGCGCTTTTGCTTGCGCTTCTGGTTCCTCACCCATCGCGTCGATGGAAGGAAAGTTTTGATACGTGCCGTGGTTGCTTAGAAAGCTGATAAATTTTGGTTGCATTTTATGTCTCATTAAAGGTTAGGAAATTTCTAAAGCACGGCTTACATTTGCGCCGTCTTTCAATGGTTTTGCGGAGAGGAAGGTAATGTCCTGCGTTTTGTAAAGAAAGACCGTCTTGCCAGTCTTCTTTGATGTGCAGGTTTTTACGGTTACGTTTTTCAGTCCGTCGGTAGTTAGTAATTTCATGATGATTTGCTCTCACTAGGATTGAAGAAACGCGGCGAAAATCTTCGCCGCATGGTCTTACTTTATTAACGAGTCTGACGAGTGTCAAGACATTGTTGTGAAAAAATTATTCGGCTATGTTTTCAGTAGCTTGCACCCACCAGTCCGGTGCAGTGCGGCCACGGTTCCACGCAGCAAAGCGGACTTTCTCGCCAAGATAATAAGCGCGATAAGCGGTCACGTAATCGCTACCCGTGCGCTTGTATTTTTCGGGCATTGCCTGTGCTGGTGTTGTAAAGCCTAGCTCTGGCTGCTGAACGGGCGTGATGTATAGCGCGTCGATTAGCATCGCTCTGCACTTGTGATCTTGCGGCCCAAACCGTGTCCGATATTCGTTAGTCAGTTCAAACGCGTGACGCCAAAGCCAGCAATAGTTTGACCGGCTTGCTATCACCCACTTAGTGCAGGGATGATGCGCGAACGCCGCTTTATACATGCGCGGTGATTCTTCCGCTGAGCCGTAAAAATGATGCGCCGTGCTAAGCATCTGACAGCTTTCGAGAATCATTTTAACGACGTGTTTATCACACAAATCTTGAGCCGCTTTCGCGGCGTCTTTGTCTACTATAAAGATATTCATCTTGCTTCTCACTAGGATAGTTAGGGAAACGCTAAGCACTAAGCTCAGCATCGAGAGCACGGCGTGCACCGTGCGCTCTGTGCTAGGTTTAGTCTGCTTTTTTCAGTAAGCCGCTTTCATCAAGATAGTTTTTGAAGACTTGCACGGCTTGCTTAGCATCTGACACGCAAGCTTTATCATTGAGATAAATATCGAGCGGTTGCTTGTCCTGAAAAATGTACTCCGAAAAGCACCGGCCATATCCGCCGAACGTCAGATACTTGCCAAACTTTTCGGCGGGTAGTTTTTCAACAGCTGAAAAGAAACCACGTCGAAAAGCACTTGGGTGTCCGATCATACTTGCCAGTCTTTCAGGTAGAATCTTTTCACCGGCACTTTTAGCGGGAAAGCTAACAAAGCAAATATTTGAGTTCTTATCGCCGCTCGTTTGCCAAAAGCAAAGCACTTCGACTTGATAGCCGTAGCTTTGTAGAACTTCAATCAGTGCCGTAGTGATAACGCCGCGCCACAATAATTGAGTTGAAGAGTAGCCAGCATGCACGGCGACGTTTAATCCAAGACGCACGATTTTAGAACGCTTTGCCGGTGTGTCTCTTTCTGGGTATTGATACCAGTGGTTTTCCTCACCGGCCAGAAACGCGTCAATGTCAATCTCGTCGCCCTCATCTTTTAGCTCACACTCTTGAACCTTTCGCAGACTGGCTACAGTGCCTTCGATCTCATTGCACATCTCTTGCGCTTTGGTGGCACCGTCGCCCCAGCCGTCGCGCAAAATATCCTGCCATTCCTGCCAGTCCTTTGTACCGCTCCAATCAGTGCTAGGCTTTGAGCTAGCTTTTTCTTCATGCGCGGTACCATGCAGGAAATGACCTTCACACCGCGCCACGTAGTTGGGCGTCGCGGTGAAGTTCAGAAAATCGTCACGGTTAGCGGCTATCATGCACGCTATTTCTTTTTTTCTTTGCTTCTCTATCTTAAATTGCATTTTGTGTCTCACTAGGTTGTTAAAAATTAAGCGCGTGCGTTGCCGATCGTGTACAACAGACCTTGCACGTCTCTAGCGTGTCCGCGCCAGATCAAGCCGGTGCAAAGGTCTTTCAAGCATACACCGGCACCGATCAATTTAGCGCCATCACGCACGGCACGGCTTGAAACCCAGACGCGGTTTCCTGAGCCGTTGCGTCGCGCAGAGCGGACCACGTGTAACCATTGCTCTTTGGTGGGCACGTCCGAACCGCGTAGCGTGTCCGCGCTTTCATCTGCTTTAGCGGCACCAATTAGCGCCGCTTCGAATGCCTCATCTACAGGCCAGTGCAGAAAGAAAAACCGGTCTAGTGTGCTCGCGTCAATTTGTTGCGCGGCACTGTATTCGGCGTCTGCGCCGTTTCCAACCGTGTTGGCACCGGCAATCACAATGCAGTCAGCATGCTTCTCAATCACGCCCTCAGGTGTGACGGCAAAGCCGTTGTCTAGCGCGGCGTTCAATGACTTCAGAACGTTATCGTTCGCACAATCAATCTCATCTAAAAGAATCACGCCGCCGTCGCGATACACGCGAATAAATTGCGATTCGTGATATTCGCCGCGTGCGTCGCGAATACCGAAAAGATCTCCTTTTGAAGATTGGCGCGAAAACGCTACAAAGCCGAAAGGCAACTCAAGCGCGTCCGCTACGGCTTTCGCGGCGCTAGTCTTACCGGTACCGGCGGGACCGTAAAGCCAGACGTTTAGCCGCGCCGTGGCTAGCTGCAGCAATTGCGGGAAGAATTTGTGTTGAATGCCTACGTTTTTGAATTCACCAGACAACTGCTTGACTTCAATTTGTTTCACGCTAGGTGCCGCGTGTTGCTTGATCAAATCAATTACACGCGTTTCATCCAGTTCGGCTTTGGGTGCCGTAAAACCAGTAGCTTGCAACGCGTTCGCAATTGCTGTTGTAAGCGCGTTGTCTGCGCTATTTGTGGCTGGTTGCGTTGCTGGCGGTGTTGCTGGTACTTCTTCGACTTTCTCGCCGTTTATCAAACAAGTAGCAGCGTTTTCAGCTGCATCAAAATTATTAAGCACATAAGGCCGAATAACGTCGATGCAATCAACTTTACTTAGATAATTTGTGGCAACTGAGTTGCCTTTAAAATACCCCGTCTTTCGCACGGCGCGGCGTAGATCATTTAGATCTAAACTGGCGAGATCAGTGAATGAAGAGATTGTCTGGTTATCGAGTTCGATTTGCATTGCGTGTCTCACTAGGAAAATTAGTTGCCGCGAGATTGCGGCGAAACGGTTGCAACCTGCTTGAAATCAAGCATTGCGGTCAATCCTTATATACAGTCGCAAGAGTGTCAAGACAACCTTGCAAAAATAATTTTGTGTATCCTGAAACTTGAATAACTCAAAATCAGGTAAAGACTGGCTTAAATGCCTAAATGATAAATATTGCACCACGTATTCATTTTGTCGCCGTAATCTTGCGACTTTACGCAAAATTAAATATGATTAGCGGCGCTATAGCATAAAATTTAATCATTTATTTACGGGTTTAAATGTATGACTAGTTTAAAGCGTGAAAAACGCGACACAAAGGGCGAAAACGCCCGCAAAGAGTCAATCCAGCGAACTAAAATTTCGCCGATCGATGTAAACTTAATTGAATCGCCACAAGAAAGTCATGACGTTTTTGAAGCTAAACAACAGCTAATAGAACGCGCAAAAAAGAAGCGTTTAGCATTGCTTCAGGAAATGGATGTTTTATGGGCTGCGGAGCAATATCGAATTCAATATGAAAACGCGAATGCTAAAGAAGATACACGCGGCGCAGTAACAGCCCTTAATTCTTTACTTGATCGGCTTAAAATATTCGAGAGACTAAGCGCGGAACAAATCAAACTTAAAGCCGATAAATGGACACTAACTAATACCCGTCAGATGCAGTTAGATTTAGCGCAACATGCCATTCAATCCGGCGACTTAGGACTGGCGGCGCGAATGATTGAGCAATTATCCAAGCATGCTTCGGAAACGAATGACCTGATTGAGTACGAAAGTCAATTAAATCAGTTACTTGACACTCGATAGAATGAGTTCCATATCGTACATTATCGGCCTCATAACGGTAAAGACGTTTTAAAAGCTGATGATTTCAGTGACTTAGCGGCTTGCGGTGTGAACGCTTGAAAAATGTTCGCACGTGCCGCTAATCACGCGCCAGACCGCCCCCACCCCCCCCCCAGGACCACGACCCCCACCCCATATAATTTTTACCTCCCCTGAGCGATTTTTATACACAGGCAATTTTGTAACGTAATATGTTGCAACTTGTAACTTACAGTGATACAATATGCACCA
>Ga0222718_10003148_pt1 | contig 14294 bp, 16 predicted proteins | sample C33_27DmetaG_FD_165045 | JGI IMG/M metagenome (GOLD analysis project Ga0222718, IMG submission 165045) | Estuarine water microbial communities from San Francisco Bay, California, United States - C33_27D | ecosystem: Environmental > Aquatic > Marine > Unclassified | place: USA: California... | reverse complement strand
AAGAGGTTATACTTTACTTAATTAAAGAGAAGTTTTGATAAAAAAGCTTAGACTGAACTAAGTAAAGCTATCTTCATTATATTTTCTTCGATTAATTATTCCCTTTTTCTATGCTAACTTTGTTGTAAGAGTATCTTTGTTAGTTGATTTTAAAGAGAATTTTGAAATGAGAAATACAAGTGTTGGTAGTAGTTCACAACAAACTAACAACAAACTAAATTTAATCCCTCGTAAAGTCTTATGCAGTAAGACTTTCGTGAGATGTAAGTAGCGATTGGTAATAAAGTTAATAAAATCAACAACTTAGAAAATATTGAGTGGGAGTGAGATGATACAAATTCTATTACCGATTCATATTCTTGCAGGAATAATTGCTTTGACTAGTGCTGCTATTGCAGTTTCATCTGAGAAAGGTAAAAGACTGCATGTGCTTTCAGGTAGAGCATATTTCTGGGGTATGGTTACTATCTTCTTAACAGCTATTCCAATGTCGATTATCAGTAGCAACATCTTTTTGTTTTTAATAGCTATCTTTTCTTTCTATTTAGCTTTTGCAGGAATGCGCTTTGCAAGAAATAGAAAAGGAGTTGCAACTATTTTGGATTGGATTGCTATTTGTTTAATGATTTTTTCAGGAATAGGAATGTGGGTATTAGCTGCAATCTATTTCTTGAATAGTAATACGCAATATATCGTTCTTTTGGTTTTCGGATTTTTATCTATTACTTTGGGTTATGCTGATTTTAGGAGTTATAATAACAATTCTGCTACAGGAAAAGAGAGAATTTCAAGACACTTAACAAATATGATGGGAGGAACTATTGCAGTGATCACAGCTGTTTTAGTTGTTAATCCTCCTTTTGAACCTGAATGGGTATGGTGGGTGCTTCCAACCGTTCTGATAACTCCAGTTATTTTTTGGTGGAATTTTAAAATACTAAAATGAAGTTACACAAAAGTTACACATTTTTTTCAACACCCTTGAAACCTATATGCTACAAGGGTTTAAAATTGGGTTACTATTAAGGCTTAATAATTCCTGATTTTATTTCTAAGTGTTGAATAATCAATCCTGCAATATCTTTTTTACTTACCTTCTCAATTCCTTCTAAACCAGGCGAGCTATTAACTTCTAGAACCTTTGGACCAGTATCTGTTCTGATAATATCAACACCTGCAAAGCTTAGTCCAAGTGCCTTAGCTGCTTGAATTGAAATCCTTCTTTCATCCTTTGTTATTCTTATTGATTTTGCTGTACCTCCGGCGTGAAGGTTTGCCCTGAAGTCATCATCACCAGCTTTTCTCATCATAGATGAAACCACTTTATTACCAATAACCAAACATCTGATATCACTGCCGCTTGCTTCTTTAACAAATTCTTGAACAATAAATGGTGCGTTTAGTTTTCGAAATGCACTAATTACACCTGAGGCAGCTTTGCGTGATTCTGCTAAGAGAACTCCTTTGCCTTGTGTACTTTCGAGTAACTTCAGAACAAGAGGCGCTCCACTGGCTAGATCTATTAATCTTTCTGTGTCATGAGGTGAGTTTGCAAATGCGGTATTGGGCATTGGTATTCTATGACTGACTAGCGTTTGATGTGCTGCGAGTTTATCTCTAGATAGTCCAATAGAAGATGACGAATTTAAACAATAGGTTCCCATAGCTTGAAATTGCCTAACTACAGCCATTCCATAAAATGTTATTGAGCTTCCAATTCTAGGAATAATAGCATCGTAGTATGGGAGTGCCTCACCTTCATAATGAACTTCAGGTTTATGACTCTCAATGTTGAGGTAGCACCTTTTAGTATTAATTAGCTCACATACATGATCTCTTTCTTCAGCAGCCTCAACGAGTCTTTTTGTTGAATAGTTATTTGGTTCTAAAGTTAAAATTGCAATTCTTAAACTTCTTTTTGCAGGAACCTGTTTCTTAATATTTTTATATAAATCATATGAAAGAACTGTTTGTTGGAAACTTTTTTCAGGTTGTATGGTAAAACCATCCAAGGCACTTCTTCCCAGGATCATCTTATATTTCATATTTTCTCTGTTAGTCAGAGTGATTTCTATTTTCTTTTTTACATCCCCAATAACTATGTCTGTTTCTATGACATACCTTAATTCAGAGATCCCATTTGATGATGTAATCATTCGAACATCAGAAACATTTGCTGAACAATAAATGGCAAATTGATTATTGTCCTCTATGGGATTGATACCAAATCTAACCTTTGGTCTTGCCTCAGAGCCGAATGGCTGAATATTAAATGCATGCAAAGCAGACGTAGTTGCCCCTGTATCTGTTTTAGATACAAGTGAGGGTAATCCAAGCCCTGGAAGTCCGACCCATTCCTCCCAACCAACAATTTGATTCATATTCAATACTCTAGAAATTATTTAAATTATTATATATCTGACTTTTCATTCACCATAATTAAATTTGTATAAACCAAATTAAGTATTTAATATTTTTTATGTAAAATATAAGAACTTTTAATAAATTATTAATTTTGATAACAGATAAAAATAACGATGTCATGGCTAAAATTCTTGAAGCCCTAAAAGCTAATTCAAACAAAGACATAAATTTAATTAATCATATTAGTGAAAGATTATTTGTTATCTTCTCAAGGTGAAATTGATAAAATAATAAAAACTTGTCTATCGGGAAGAGGTTATACTTTACTTAATTAAAGAGAAATTTTGATAAAAAAGCTAACGTATATTCAGTCTCTTAATAAAATTTTCATCCGATACTATAAATAAAATTGGAAAGCTTACAGACCAGACAAGAACAAGGATAAGTATCGAGAAAAGGTAAGGCTCGCCGAAAGTAACAGCACCTAAACGTTCACCAACCGTATAATTAAAAGGTAGGGCAGTTGCACCAAGTCCAAATGCAACTAATTTGTTCTTACCTATAAACGAGAGAGATAGGGTAAGAGTGGTGCTAAAATTAATCCACAATACGATTAGCCAGAAGGGAATAATTAAGCTTGATTCAGGGAAGATGAAAATTCCGAAAAAGGTAAGGCTGCTGTCGATCGTAATCCCGATTGCAGCCGGGAGTAATATCTGATGTACTTTGAGATCACCAAAACGTAAAAGACATGCTAAATAAATTATTAAACTGGGTAATGTTAAGTATACCAAGGAGTTTCTTCCCAGAACTAAGCCTATCCATAACAAATTAAAGGTAATAATGTTAAGAAATTTAGAAGTAACAATTTTCTTAAATTGAATTTTTACAGGCATTTTAAAAATATTTCTTCATCATATGATCTTTTAAGAGCTTTCTTTGAATGTTCTATTATAATATTTATTTTCATTTTATCCCCCACGAACATTCGTTAATTAATCTTTTAAAAGTAAATTTTTGAAGATACTTATTTTCAATTCTATAGCCTCATCTAGAGAAAGCATTTGAGTTTCTCTAAGCTCAACCCAATAACCTGTAGAATTTATTGAATTTAGAAGAGTTTGATATGAATTATCCAAATTATTAACTTCTGGAAGCCACTTATATAAAATTATTTTGAGATCTTTTTGAACTTTCTGGTAATTACTTTGTAATACCTTGTACTTAAACTTGAGACTTAAGGCTGACTTAATGTATTCCAAATTATCTTCGAATACTTTAGCCTCAAGGGTTATTAGACCCTTTATTCTTTCTGAAAGATCTCCTTTTGGTTTAAAGTCATCAATCATTTCTTGATTTGAGAGCTCTATTTTTTCATTCATTTTAGAAAAAAGAGTTTCCATATCCTCTATTTGTCTAAAAACAGTTCTAATACTAATTCCTGCTTCGTCTGCAATCTGTTGAGCTGTTGGCTCAAGAATCCCTTTTTTAATCAAAACTAATAAAGCATCAACAATAATATTTTGGCTTGTTAAGCTTCTAAGTCTTCTGCCGTCTTGTTTTAAATTTTTTTGAGTTTTAAAATTCTCCATTAGACAAATATTAACTTATGTCATAGTATATGTCAATTAAATAGGAGGGAATTTATGGAAGTAAAAAATGCAGTTTTACCTAATGATGATCAAATAAAAGGGTTTAATGAAAAAATAGAAGATAAACCGATTTATATGATTAACCTTCTAAAATTTAGAGAAAAAGCAACATACCCTGATAAAAGAGAAACTAATCTTACTTTTTTGGCGATCTGGTGATCATCAATCCGTATTGCATAAAAAATGGAAATACATAATTAGTAAAAAAGAAAATAAACGTTGGTTATTTGATACCTCAATTGATCCTTTAGAGAAAAATAATCTTTTAGAGAGTTTCCCTAAAGAAGTTAAAAAAATAGAAAATCTTTTAGAAAAGTTTAATTCCGAACAAAAAGAGCCTCTTTTTTCTTCAAGTTATGACGCTCCTATAATGATAGATAAATATGATGGACAAACCTATAAAGAAGAGGATGAGTATATTTATTGGTCCAATTAACTAGTATAATAACTGTAATAATGATTTTGTTAGTTTTTTATTTAAGGAATTAAAATGGATCCAGTTTCTCAAGGAACAGTTGGTGCAGCTTTTGCACAGTCTTCGGCTAATAAAGGTAATATCGTTAAGGTTGGTTTTATTGGCTTCCTTGCAGGATTAGCTCCTGATTTAGATGTATTAATACGATCGGAGAGTGATCCTATTTTATTTCTTGAATATCATCGACAGTTCACCCATTCACTTTTTTTTATTCCCTTTGGTTCTTTAGTTGTTGCTCTTCTTATATTCCCTTTTGTTAGAGGGTCAATGACTATAAAAACTGTCTATATTGCAAGTTTTTTGGGATATGCAACTCACGGATTACTTGATGCATGTACGTCATACGGGACTCTACTTTTTTGGCCCTTTTCAGATGAGCGAGTTACTTGGAATAATATATCTATCGTTGATCCAATCTTTACAATTCCTATACTCATTTTACTTGGATTAGCGATAAAAACAAAAAAAAGAATGTTTAGTTTTTTTGCTATTGGATGGGTTATTTTTTATTTATCACTAGGTTTTCTTCAATATGAAAGGGCGTTATCAGCTGCCTTTAAGCTTGCTGATTCAAGAGGACATAATCCAGGGCGTATGACTCTTAAGCCATCTTTTGGTAATTTGATTTTGTGGAAATCAATTTATCAACATGAAGATTCTTTTTATGTTGATGCAATTAGACCTACTCAATCAACCACTTGGTGTTTAGGAGATAGCATTAGAATATTTGATTATGAAAAGCATTTACCAAACCTTGATAAAGATAGTCAGCAAAGTAAGGACATAGAGAGATTTCGTTGGTTTTCTCAAAATTATCTGGGCTATGATAAAGAAAAGAGTCTTATTACAGATATTCGTTATTCAATGATCCCAAATCAAATTACCCCAATGTGGGGACTTTTAATAGATGATCAGATGGGCTTAAGTGAGCATGCTGTTTGGTGGACAAGTCGTGGCTTGGATGAGGGTCAGTTGAATTTGTTCAAGGATATGTTAAATGGTAAAAATTGCGGGGACCTAAAGTAAAAATGTCTGGCGCTTCTTTAGTTATTGGTTCTACAGGCCTTATTGGTAAGAAACTGATCTTTGAGCTAGCAAAAAAAGATTCAGAAGTCATAGCTATTACAAGAAGATCCATAAGTAACCTTCCTGAAAATGTAAGTCTTCTTGACATTAATTTTGATGATTTTTTAGAGAATGGAAGTCTTCCCTCATGCGATCACATATATATATGTTTAGGTACAACTATAAAAAAAGCTGGTAGTCAAAGTGAATTTAAAAAAGTTGATTTCGATTATTGCTTATCTTTTGCAAAAAAAGCAAGAGAGGCTGGTGCCACAAAAATTAGTTTAGTTTCTTCTGTGGGCGCAAACCCATATTCAAAAAATTTTTATTTGAAAACAAAAGGCGAAGTCGAGGAAGAAATTAAAAAAATTGATTTTCAATACATCAATATTTTTCGTCCAAGCTTACTTCTAGGTAGTCGAGAAGAAAATAGATTTTTGGAAAAAATTGGACAAAATTTATCATCCTTTATAAATTTTTTTTTAATTGGGTCTTTAAGAAAATACAGAGGTATCAAATCCTCGAATGTTGCTTATTGTTTAGCTAATTACAAGCAAAGTGGTGGTGTTAGATATCTTTACTTTGATGATTTTAATAATAATTTTTAATGAGAAAGCCAATGAAAATTTCAGCATTAGGGAAAGCGGTTAGAAAACAAAAGAGATTTTTTGATTTTAAATCTGAGAAAATGCATTTTAAGAATGCTAGATATTCTTAATATAGAGTATGGTGTTTAAAGGAAATTCAAAATTTATATAGGCAATTACCAGAGAAACCTAAGAAAGATATAAAAAAAACATTAGAGAAATTTCATTGCTGGAAACCATTATGGGAGCAGTCAGATTTACCTCTTGATAATAAACAAGAAAAAAAGCTTCCTTTTTGGGCCGATAGAAAAATGTTAGGTGTTTATGAATAATCTTTTTATTAATATGCTTAAAATGATTAAAGGAAAATTAGAAGAATGAGTTTTTTTAAAAAGGAAAATAAATTATTCCCCCCAATAGAACCTTATGAAACTGGTTTTTTAAAAAAGGGAAAACATGAAATATATTATGAGCAATGCGGTAACCCAAAGGGTAAGCCCGCTATATTCCTTCATGGTGGACCAGGAGGGGGATGCGGCTCGTTATCTCGAAGATTTTTTAACCCAAAAAAATATAGAGTTATTTTATTTGATCAAAGGGGATGCGGAAGGAGCAAACCGCACACCTGTTTGGAAGATAATACAACCTGGCACTTAATTGAGGATATTGAAACAATTAGAGAAAGGTTAGGTATCAAAAAATGGTTAGTTTTCGGAGGGTCTTGGGGGAGTACTCTTGCAATAGCTTATGCTCAGAAATATCCAAATAATGTAAGTCAAATGGTTTTAAGAGGAATTTTTATGCTTAGGCAAAAAGAACTTCAATGGTTTTATCAATATGGCGCAAGCGAAATGTATCCAGAGGCATGGCAAGGTTTTTTAAAAGAAATACCTGAAAATGAGAGAGATAATTTAATAGAAGCTTATAGAAAAATTTTTTATGGAAAGAATAAAGAGAAACAATTATCTGCAGCAAAAGCTTGGTCTAAGTGGGAGGCGTCCTGTAGTTTTATTAATCATAACCCTGACGCAGTAAAAGAATCTATTAATGCTGAGTTTGCTCTAGCTTTTGCGCTTATAGAAAATCATTATTTTGTTAATAAGGGTTTTTTAGAAAATGAAAATCAACTTTTAGATAATATCGATATTATCAGAAACATACCTACTATCATAATCCAAGGAAGGTATGATGTGGTTTGCCCACCTACAACTGCTTACGAGCTACACTCTAAATGGCCAGAATCTGAGTTAGTGATAGCACCTTTTTCAGGTCATTCTGCCTTTGAAAAAGAAATTACTCATGAGTTAATAAAGGCTACAAATAAATTTATTCAAAACTAATTTGAAATATACATAAATAAATTTTTTCATTTAATTTATTGGATAATGTTATTCGCTTGCTGGGAAATTAACCAACTGATATGTTTGTTATATTAATTTTTTGAATGATTGGAGTAAGTTATGTACGACATTATTATTAGAAATGGAACTATCATTGATGGCACTGGAGAAGAAAGATTCTCTGCAGATATAGCTATAAAGGATGGAAAAATTTCTAAAATTGGAGAAATTCTTGATACTTGTGTTAGAGAAATTGATGCTAAAGGTAAGCTAGTTACTCCAGGCTGGGTTGATGTTCATACTCATTACGATGGACAAGCAACATGGGATCCAATTTTAGCACCATCAAGTTGGCATGGTGTAACAACTGTAGTCATGGGTAATTGTGGGGTAGGTTTTGCTCCCGTAAAGGAGAAGGATAGAGATTTTCTTATTGAATTAATGGAGGGTGTCGAGGATATCCCTGGCGCTGCTTTATCGGAAGGTATTGACTGGAACTGGGAAAGTTTTCCCGAATACCTTGATGCTTTAGAGTCTTTCCCTCGATCAATAGATGTAGCCACTCAAGTACCGCATGGTGCTATTAGGGCATATGTTATGGGTGAACGCTGTAATTCTGATTACGCGCCAACAAAAGATGAAGTTAATCAAATGGCAGACCTAGTTAGAGAGGGTGTTGAGGCTGGTGCATTAGGTTTTTCTAGCTCAAAGACCTTATTGCATAAAGATATCAATGGCGAATATATGCCAGGTACTTTTTCAGGTAATGAAGAAATGTTAGCGCTTGGATTAGGTATGAAGGGTTTGAATAATTCAGTCTTTGAGCTTGTATCCGATCATCTTGGAGAAGACGAAGAATGGGAGTGGGTAAAAGATTTCCAAAAACAAACAGGTTTGACTGTGACATTAATTGCAACTACAGCCCCAGCTTACAAAAATAATAAAATGTACAATCTAGCAGAGCAAGCACGTCTTGAAGGACATGAAATAAGACCTCAGGCGGCTGGTAGACCAACTGGTGTATTACACGGTCTTCAATCAAGTTTTCACGCTTTTGTAGGTCATCCAACATGGAAGAAAGAGCTTGCATCTCTTGGCCATGAAGAATTAGTTAATAAATTACTTGATCCAGAAATAAAAAAGAAAATTCTCTCTGAGGAAACAACTATTAAAAATGAATTAATGCAGGATTTACCCTCCTTAATGGGGCAGGTCTTTCCACTTGGTGAAAATCCTAATTACGAACCAGAATTTAAAGACAGTGTAGCTGGAATTGCACAAGAACAAAATACTGATGTAATGGAAGTTATGTATGATTTACTTGTTCAGGGCGAAGGTAAAGAACTTTTTTATCAACCTTTAGGGGGATATCATACATATGATTTAGAGCCTCACAAAAAACTATTGGAACACCCAAATGTATTATTTGGTCTTAGTGATGGAGGTGCTCATTGTGGAGTGATCGCAGATGCCGGTATGCCTACATTTATTATGACGCATTGGGGAAGAGATAGAACTCGCGGCGATAAGCTCCCATTAGAATTTATTGTAAAGTCACTTACATCAAGTACTGCAGAGGCTTTTGGTATGTTTGATAGAGGTTATCTAAAGGAAGGAATGATTGCTGATGTTAATATCATCGATTTTGATTCACTTAGATTGCATAGACCGGAAGCAATTTTTGATTTACCAGCAGGAGGAAGACGTTTAGTACAACGTCCTGAGGGCTATGAAATAACTATTAAGGCTGGTGAGATTATATTTGATAATGGTACTCATACTGGAGCACTTCCAGGAAAATTAGTTAGACGCAATAATGAAAAAAAAGAAGCAAGTCTTCAGTAATTAAAAATGATTGATGCGTCCAAATCAATTGCAGCATGTGCTAAGTATTACAGAGATGATTCTCACTTAGTAAGGAAATATCTAATTGAGGGTGAGAAGAAAGCTCTTTCTATTAATAATCGTGGACCTATTCTATTTGAAAATGATGGATCGCTATCTTTGTCAATTAGAAACGCCTACTCTAAATATGGTTTCTATATTTTTGAAGATGTTTTAAGCAAAGAAGAATTGAAAGATATAAAAATCGATCTAGAAAAAATTAAAAATATTTTACCAACAGGACCTGATAGCAAAATTAATCACAAAGGTGATCCTGCGCTTGGCTCAAATAATAAAGCTTTAAATTTAATTTGGTCAAAACCTCTTGGAGATCCCCTAGGCGGGACCAAATTAGCAAATGGAAGGCATCAAATAAAGATGTTTGAACCTAAGGCAAACGAAGAAGCTCCAGAATCCACACCGTTAATATTACTTGGTTCACTTCAGTTTTCAGAGGCATGTTTACGAACCTATGCTCATCCTGAACTTTTAAAAGTTGCAGAGTCCATAAATGGACACGATTTCGCTCCTTTTAATGAAGCATTATTTATCAAAGAACCAGGAATTGGTGCTGCTGTCTCATGGCATCAAGATGGAGTTACGCATTGGGAAAGTGAAGATTTTGACGAAGATATTCATGGTTTTAATTTTATGGCTCAAATATATGGAAGCACTGCCGTAAATGGTGTCTGGGTTTTACCTGGAACTCATAAAATCGGTAAAATTGATATTAAGAAATTAACCAATGAATCTGGTGGAGAGCGTCTAAGAGGATGTGTTCCAATTATTTGTAATCCCGGTGATGTAGTTATATGCAATCGTCAATTACTTCACGGATCATTTCCTAACTGTGGTTATGAAAGAAGAATTACAGTTAATTTCGGTTTTCATAAGCGTTCATCTGTTTTGGGTGTTAAAGGAGGAGGTGTTCATAGTGCTTCTCAGATCTTTAATTCAGATGTTATTGAACGTCGTTCAAGAGTTTTAGGGTATGCGATAGAAGCTCGAAGACAAAGATTTCCTGAAGAAGAACCTTATAAATATCAACCATTTAATGACGCTAATAAAATTTTCCAATGGAATGAAAATTCTCGTAAAGACCTTAAAGATTACAATCTTGATGATTTAAGTATTTAAAATTTAATAAGCTAATATGAAAAAATTTTCTGAAAGTGAAAAAAGTGAAATTATTGAACTAGCATTATCCGATCATGCTAGCTTCAGGAGTATAAAATCTTTATATGGAATTAATGATCAACAAGTCAAAGAGCTTATGAGGGATAATTTGAAACCTCGTTCATATAAATCATGGCGAAAGAGAGTAAGGGAATTTTCTGATAGAAGGAAGAATTATAAGTAAGCTTTAATAGGTGATGTTATGAGAAATTTAAGAGACAAAGTGATAGCTATAACAGGTGGCGCTACAGGAATAGGTTTTGCTCTAGCAAAAACACTTGGAAGTGAAGGTGCAAAAATAGTTATTGGAGAGCCAAGAAAAGATAAACTAAAAGAAGCGGTATCATTTTTAATTGATCTAGGGATAGATGCTTCTGAAACATATCTTGATGTGACGGACCTTAAAAGCGTTGAAAAATTTGCAGAATTTACCATCGGGCATTTTGGTGGTGTTGACATGTTAATTAATAATGCTGGTATTTCAGGTGCTAGAGGACGAATTGATAGAGTAAATATTAAAGAAGCTAAAAAAGTTTTTGATGTCAATTTTTTTGGAGTTTGGCATGGATGTGCTGTTTTTAGTAAAAAAATGATAGAGCAAGGAACGAATGCAGCCATTTATAATCTTGGTTCAGAAAATTCATTATTTGTTGCTGTTCCAAAATCAGTTGCTTATGTCGCGTCTAAACATGCAGTTCTTGGTTTAAGCGAGAGCTTAAGAAATGATCTTCCTGATTATATCCATGTTGGCACAATATTCCCTGGTTATGTAGATACGCCATTAACAGGAGAGGTTGAAGGCGGTATGAATGCTGATGAGTTTGCTAATATAGTTAAAGAACAAATTAAGAATGAAGAACACATAATAGTTTCGCATGCATACAATAGTGTTCATATTGAAAAAAGGAATAATGAAATAACATCTGCCTATAAAAAGTATGCTCCAAGGTATGATGGAGACGACATATATGATGTTAAAACAATTCTAAAAAATTTTAAAAATAAATAATCATATTTTATTAGCATTTAATTTTAAAAATTATTTATAAAAATTTAGGGAGAATAATATGAAGACAGTTGGTTTTAAAAAATTTGGAGATCCAGAAGTTTTAGAGGTAATGGAGTTTCCAGATAATGAAATTGGCTCTGAGGACATAAAAATTAAGAATTATGCATCCGCAGTTAATCCAACTGATATTGTTTCGAGAAGTGGATTAATTAAACACTTTATTAAAGATTTTTCTCTTCCATGTGTGCCAGGAATGGATTTTGCCGGTATTGTTGAAGAGATTGGTGAGAATGTTAAAACAGGAGTAAAAGTCGGAGATAGCGTCATGGGGATGGTAATGCCAAATGGCATTCACGGTGCTTATAGTGATCGCCTAATTTTGAATCAATTTGCAGTTGTAAAGATACCAAAAAATACCTCTTTTATTGAGGCAGCAACCTTACCTATGAATGGATTAACAGCACGTTTATCTTTGGATTTATTAAATCTAAAAAAAGGCCAGACTATTGCTGTAACTGGTGGTCCAGGGGCCTACGGCGGTTATGTTATTCAACTTGCGAAAGCTGATGGCTTAATTGTAATAGCAGACTCAAATGAGAGTGATCTTAAACTTCTAAAAGATCTTGGAGCTGATCATATTATTCCAAGGGGAAAAAATTTTGTTAAAGAAATTAGAAGAATATCTCCTAAAGGTGTTGATGGTATTGCTGATGGAGCTTTATTAAATGAAGATGCTATTGGCGCAGTTAAAGATAATGGCTCATTTACATCAGTAAGAAATTTTATTGGGGAGCCTCAAAGGAATATAAATTTTACTGCTACATGGGTTTCTGAATATAATTGTGATTTTAAGAAGCTCGATAAACTTCGTCAACAAGTCGAAGATGGCTTAATTACTCTCAGAGTGGCTGATACGGTAAAGCCACAGAACGCTTCTGAAGCTCATAAAAGACTCGATGCAGGTGGTACAAGAGGAAGAATGGTCATCAGTTGGCAATAAAATTATTTTTAGAAATTAGAAAGACCAATTATGAAATCAAAAGATCTTTTAGTGCTATTGGGTAATCAACTATTTCCAATAGATGAAATAAAAAAATTAAATACAAATCAAATCTTTATGGCTGAAGATTACGACCTTTGTACATATGAAAAGCATCATAAATTAAAAATTCTGATGTTTTTATGTGCAATGAGAGAAAAAAGAGATGAATTAATTGAAAATAATTTTAATGTTTTTTATTCTGAAATCAGTAATGATGATTTTTCAATTCCCTATGAAGAAAAGCTTAAAAAATATATAATTAAGAATAAAATTAATCATATTAAATTTTTTGAAATTGAAGATAAATTCTTTGAAAATAGAATGAAAGTTTTCTCTGAAACCAATAATTTAGAAATTACTTTCTTTAGGTCTCCAATGTTTTTAGAGTCACGAGAAGATTTTGATAAATATGCAAATGATAAGAATTCTCTAAGTCATGCTAATTTTTATAAAAATATTAGAAAAAAATTAAATATTCTGATTGATGAAAATCAATCACCCATTGGTGGCAAATGGTCTTTTGATGAAGAGAATAGAAAAAAAATTCCAAAAAATATCCAGTTACCTGAAAAATTTCAAAATTCAAAATCTAATTATATAAAAGAAATTTCAAATTTTATTAGTACTAATTTTCCTGATCATCCTGGGGAATTATCTGAGGTATGGATGCCATTAACAAGACAGGATGCTCTAAAGAATTTAGATAATTTTATAAAGAATAAATTTAAAAATTTTGGATCATATGAAGATGCAATTTTAATTGAAGATAATTTTTTATTTCATAGTGCTTTGAGTCCTTCTTTAAATCTAGGCTTAATAACGCCAAAAGAAATTATTACTAGAGTTCTTACTTATACAGATGTTAACGAAATTCCATTGAACTCTGTAGAGGGATTTATAAGACAAATTATTGGTTGGCGTGAATTTATCAGAGGGGTTTATCAAGTCAAAGGCGATCAACAAGAAAAAAGTAATTTTTTTAATTTCTCAAATAAAATAAATAAAACTTGGTATTCGGGAACTACAGGTATTCCACCTCTTGATGATGCTATAAATTTTTCAAATTTATTTGGGTATACCCATCATATAAATAGGCTGATGATTATTTCTAATTTAATGACGCTATCTGAAATTGACCCTAAGGAAACATATAAGTGGTTTATGGAGATGTATGTAGATTCATCCGACTGGGTAATGGTGCCAAATGTATATGGAATGGGCACCTATGCAGATGGAGGCATTTTTTCAACAAAGCCATATATTTGTGGATCAAATTATATCTTGAAGATGAGTAATTATAAAAAGGGTGAATGGTGTGATGTGGTTGACGGTCTATACTGGAGATTTGTCTCTAAGCATTTTGATAGTATCAAAAATAATCACAGGTTATCATTTATGAAAAGAACATTAGAAAAAATGAATATTGATAGAAAAGAGCTAATTTTCAGAAAAGCTGAAAATTTTATTAAAGAAAATACAAACTAAAACCTAAATCATTGGTATTTGATTTGAAGAATAAAAATTTATAAGTCTATCGCCATCCCATTCTTCGTTATAATTCTTTAATTTTAAAAGATTGGTAGGTTGCTTTTTATCTCTAGGCACTGCAACAATATTCATGTCGCCTAAGCCGGGGTCGTGGATGCACTTCTTATTATTTTTATAATTATTTTCTCTAAACCATATGGCGTAATGCCAGT
>Ga0222718_10003143_pt1 | contig 14307 bp, 16 predicted proteins | sample C33_27DmetaG_FD_165045 | JGI IMG/M metagenome (GOLD analysis project Ga0222718, IMG submission 165045) | Estuarine water microbial communities from San Francisco Bay, California, United States - C33_27D | ecosystem: Environmental > Aquatic > Marine > Unclassified | place: USA: California... | reverse complement strand
CTTTTTGATGGTAATGGATTTGTTTTTACCAGACTGACCACGAGTTGCTTCCGCTTCGTCATGGTCAAAGGTATCATCATCCATAGGGTCATAATATTTTGCTTCGGTGGCAACTTCTTTTTCACCACCTTCCTTCCTACGCTTCTTTTCACACTTCATACAATCACAGTCTTCACCGTGATTGTTTTCCATTTCAGTGATTTCAGATTGCTTAGGATTGATTTTGATTTTAGTTTTCTTCTCAGAAAGTGCTTTAAAACTCAGCATATCAACCTCCATAGTTATTCTGATGCTTGGGGTCTTGACCGATACGATCAAAACGCTCACGCTCTTTCTTGGAAGTGATAGCACTTACAATCTTAGCAGACTTGTCTTGTGCAATCTTCTTTGCTTTACCTGTAGAAGATAAAGAAGTGCGAGCAAGATTTCCTGCACGACGATACATTCTGTTTTCTTTGTCGCGGTCAATCTCCTTGTAACCTTCTTCAGTATACTCAACCTCTTCTTTCTTTGCGAGGTTTGCCTTACGGTATTCAAGGTCAGCACGAGTGCCACGATCCATCTTACCTTGGGACTTGGGTTTGGTCTTGCCACCTACATCAGGTTGCATACCAGGGTTTGCTGCCTTGACTCTGCGACCATGGGTGTATTCAGCACCAGATTGCTTAGAGTCACCAGAGACCATCTTACCACCAGAGGAGCGGGAGTCAGCATACTCTTTGTCAGACTGACCGTGCTTACCCTTGTAACGCTCTTCGATGACGTTCTCAATCTCTTCAATGGAGAAGAGACCAGACTCATAGAGGTGTGCAATATGCTCATACTCTTCACCGAGACGCTTAGCGAGTTTGTCGCTACCGCTGGATACAGCACGAGCAGTTTTACCAACTGCCTTCTTGATTCCTTTACCAACCAGTTTAGCAGCACTCTTGAGAGCACCACCAACAGCCTTGCGGGTAGAACCTTTTTCAGAAGACTTAGACTTCAGGATTCCAGGACCACTGGAACTAGAAGAACTGCTGCTTTCCCCGCCACCACCAGACTTAGAACCGCTATCAGAACTGCTGGAAGTTCCACGGGTAGACTTCAGAAGCGCATCTAACTTACCGCCAGTGCCATCGTCGTCAGAAGACTTAGACGCTTCCTTCTTCTTAGCAGGAGTTCTCTCCATTGCAGCACGCTTGGACTTGATGCGTTGTGCTTCAAACTCACCCTTAGCGTGACCAGCAGCACGAGCACCAGCACCGATTGCTGCCTTAGCACCCTTCTTAGCAGCACTACCTGCCATCTTAGCACCTGCCTTAACAGCACTGCCGACTCTCTCAGCAGCACCCTTAGCAGCAGACTTCATACGCTCAACGCGAGCACGACGGTTTGCTGCCTTAACTTCGGGTTTCTGAGAATTTGCTTTTGATGCTGCAGCAGCATCAGCATAACGGTCTTCAGAAAGAACTTCAACTTCTTCAAGTGCTTCACAGATTTCGAGGAGGTCTTGGTCATCTTCAGCAACTTCAAGAATGATTTCTTCCATGAAGTCGATGAGCTCCTCATCGGTCATAGCATCAATCTCTTCACCGAGCATTGCCAACTCTTCCCATTCTGCATCAGAGAATGCAAATGCTTCATTCTTAGCACCAGACTTATGACGAGTTACACCTGCAGAATCAACATAGGTCTCTTTCTCCCTTCTAGGAGATACATAACCAACACCAGGAACTACACCAGTCTTACCAGCATCTCTTGCAGCATTTCTTGCTGCTGCTCTTTGTGCTGCTCTCTTACGGTTGCGGTCATACTTAGCATCTTCGCCAAGAACTTCAGCATTCTTGTCGTAGTTAACGAAGTGCTCATGCTTCTCAGAGATTACAATCTCAAGTTCTTCGACAGGGACGTTTTCGTAAATCCATTCGCCATCGGTGATGTCGTAGTGAGTTACAGTGCCATCTTCCAGCAGAGTGTGCTGCTCAGGAATGGTTTCAAACTCTTCTTTTACGCCACCATCGGGAGCATACTTGACAAGTTTTGCACAGTCATGACCTTTGGGTTTTGCTTTGCCACCCTTTTCGTCACGACCAACAGCACCAACAATAATGTCTGCTTTGGTTACTTTGTCATAGGGGACAGCATTATTAGCGAGATTGCCATCTCCTTTTTTCTTTGCTTCGTACATCTGCACTTGTTTCAGTGCATCTGACATATCTGGTAGGTCGTTGAGATTCATTTTACTAAGCGTCCTTGTCTTTTTTATTTATCTTGCGAATGAATTCACCAGGGGTGAGCTTCCTCATATAGTTAGCGAGTTTGTCTGTACCCATTTCCCCTGCAGGAGTAAAGTCAAATAACTTAATATCGTTTCTTTCAACCAAATCCTTCAACCAGCAACGGAAAATAGTCTCGTGCTCATCAATGTAAATGATGTAGTTGCTGCCTCTACTGACAACTTTGCCAATCACACCAGTATTTACATTTTCAACAAAGGTGCCAACCTTAAAAAGTTCATTCTCAAAGTATGCTTCACGCATTCCCCTAGGGTCTAACTTAGGGGCAATCTCATGAAGTTGGAATGATGCATCTGCAAAGTCATCAAACTCTTCAACCTGCATTGCTGCACGAAGAAGCATGAATAACTTCTCAGCACCGTCCTTGCCGAGCCCTTCGGGAATGCCCTGCTGGAACGAATCAATGTCTCCTTCTGCTGCTGCTTTACGCATCTTAGATGCAGACATTCCTTCTACACCTTCAGCATCAGGGTCACGGTCGCCAGCACTCACCACTTTGATTTCGTCAAATGTGTATAGCTCTCCGTTGTATTTCTGGGCAAGTGAGTTGAACTCACTAACCCTGTCACCTCCCACCACAATGTTAACGCTGCTATACCCGTCATTATCGAGGGCGGTAAGAACGTCAAAAATGGTACGCATGTCAGCATTATCAACAATCGCATTCGCGTGGTCTGGATATGCCATCCGCATATATTTAATTTTAGTCCCTGCGTCGAGGGGGTTCTTCTTAGGATCCTCCGACCTTGAGGGGTATATTCTATACTCTCCTCCATTTGATTTTGCCTCTCTTGCTACTTTTGCAAGAAGTTTTTCATGCCCAACAGTAGGTGGATTAAATCTTCCGAATGTAATAGATATTGTGCCTTGATCGACCTTACCCGTGCCATCTCCAGTTTCTTCTTCTCCATTCTGTTGAGTTGGCGTAGTGTCAGGATTCTTGGGGTCAACCTTTACAAGTTTTCCATCCTTAGACATATGAGTTACGTTGCCCGAAGCGTCGGCATAACGTCCGTAACCAATATGTTTAAGTTTTAAAGTCTGTGCAGCCTTTGCTGCGAAGGATTTTTCGGCTTCAGTTAGGAAAGCACTGAACTTTTTCATTCTACCAATTTTTATTAAGATTAAAGTTTGCTTTACTAAAAGTCAGTCGGTCTACAAGTTTGTAGGGATTATCAGAAACAGTTACGAAACCTTCATGCTGGGCAGGTTCCCCATCGATGTAACATTCAACTGTCCCATTAACGATAATCGCATCGAGTAGACGCTGTTTCAGTTGGAAGATTTTATGCCACACCTTAAAGGTAGACACGTTAACCTCTTGCTTATATTTATCAGGTAACGAATTGTACATAACGGCAGCACTAGGAATCTCACCACTCCGAATGAAACTATTGACATGCTTCTTCAGTTCTGCACTATGTCCAACCTTACAGAAGGGAATCATTGCAACAATCTCTGCTGCTAGTTTCAGATTGTTCCAACGCTTGAGTTTAGCATCAGTCGTATCAATGAAACGACAGAAGTTACTAGACTGCAACTTCACACCAAGGGTTGCCTTTGCGTCAGGAGAAATCTCAGTGTAAGAAGTATGGGGTGCTAGAATAATTTGTTGACCAATCGGAGTGGCAAAGCGATACTCCACAGTATTAGGGCAATAAACACTGCCCCCACCGACACCGATCCAATCAGCTTGGACAATACCACTGATATGAGGAAGATAGCGAAGACATAGACGAAGGATATCCGCAACGTTGCCTTTATGATTCTTCGCAATGTCATCGTAAGTGTAGTTAATAAGAACTTTCTTTTTGTTGAACACCGACTTGGTGCCAACGAAGAACATACCGTTCTCAGGATTGGTGCCGAACACAATAGCAGGAGCACCGTCCCACTTGACGCTGATGTTCTTACAGGTCAGTGCTTGCTTGACAGCACCCAATGCTACGCGACGACCATCAAAGATCGAATCCTCCAAGTGCTCAAGGTGTTTGTTCGGCATTCCGTCCGTGTCTATACCACTATTATAGCACGTCAGAGTGGAGTCGCACATGGTCTTGTGCCAGTTCTTAAAGTGTCACTCCATCTTCATGTATGGTGCCGAGTACTGAGACTGACTAGACGCATACAAAAACAGGTCTTCCATAACTTGATTTTGCTTTTCTTTACTATTAAGATTTTCCATAATAGTAAGTAACTGAACTACTTGCAGTTTTGAATATCTCCACTTATTACTTTTTGACTTAACCAACATCTTGTAACTCTCTGCCTTTCCAGACCATGTTCCAAGTTCAATCATTCCTTTAGCAATCCTCAAAGCAGTTTTATCATCATTCTTTTTAGCGTCTGCTGATGCACCAGCGTCAACCTGTCCAACACCATGATTTCTAAGAATCAAGTTAATAGGACCATAAGAAATCTTACCCTGGTTTGCAGATGCACCTTTAACTTCACCCTGCCAACCAGTCAATGAGGTTTCACCACCGAAACTTCTGAACTGAATCTTTGCAGACTTATTTCCTACCTTACATTTCAAATATCCATCCATCGAATCTGCACTTAACTCATAACCATCATAGGTAACTACTGGAGTAGTTCCAGCTTGATTCATTGGTTTCAGTTGTGCTGCGCCGCTAGTAATCTTTTTAAGAGAAACCCCAATCAGTTCACCGCTATCAAGATGCTGCCTCATACAAGCATTCAAACCAAGAATAGTTTTCTCTGCTGCAAGACATTTGATATCAAAATCATCACGAATCAAATAGATGTCTGCAGGAGACCATTTATTAAGGTCCATCCTAACACCTTCCAACTTCTTGATTCGTTTGAAGTGCCCTTCAATCGCATTGACCTGAGGGGAACCTCTATGAAACTTATACTTGTTACTCTTTCCGTATGTTGCTCTTAACTTATTTGCTCCAGCAATACAAGAGTTAATCCAGGCATCATCTAATTCATTACACATCCTATCATAATTTTCATCGGTAATTGTTTTACTCTTCACCTTTTTATCATTAAAGTTTTCACAAGTAACGTCAGCAATACCAACATCCCCACCTTTCTTCCATGCAAGTGCAGCAAACATACACTGTGCAGATTCAGATAACTTAGTTACTTCTGCACCTGCTCCAGAACCTCCGCCACCTTTCTTCTTATAGATTAAACGAATCTTATACTTGCCCTCTTCTGGGTCATCAATAGGAATTTCAGTTACAGCAAAAGAGGACTCAGACTTAACAACTGTAGTGTCAAACCGAACCCCCAATTTTTTTAATTTTTCGTGAATCTGTCCTTGAACTTCTGCACGCTCTGCAGTGACAACACGCATCTTCTGCATAGTAGGACTTTCTTTCACTTGGTCAACTTCAATATCTTGAAGAACTTCATTCAGTGCAAGAAAAACTTTAGAAGGACTGTTGCTCATCTACTCAATTACATCGTCCAGACTATTTAGATAATCCTTTTCATTCTGGTAGACCTTTTTCTGTCCTGACCATATCTGATACCCTTCAACAACATCAGGGATTAACCATTGGTCCATCCTATAGCAATACTTCCAGTTGGCAGGCTGAACACAGTTCAACACAACCACCTGGAAGAATGCTACTAGATGTATCCAGAGACTATACATCTCCCTCTTGACGATTCTCAGAGTAGTGAACATCAAACTCACCACCAGGATAACGGGACACAAGTTTGTCCACGTTCATTTCAATAACTTCCTCAAGGGAAACGCCGAGACCAATACATGCTTGGGCAACATACCACATGATGTCACCAAGTTCACGCTTGAGATGGAAGATATTATCTTCGTTGACAGGTTTACCTTGGAAGACCATCTTCTTCACAACTTCGGTGAACTCACCTGCCTCAGCAGACATTCCTACAGCAGCAGTAAGCAGTCGCTGGGTAGGAAATCCCGACCGCTCAAGTTCAAAAAGGCGGGCAGCAAAATGAGCGTAGTCTTGGCTTTCTTTCGACGTGACGGCATCGACGAATTCAACATACTTCTTAGGGTCAATCATACTTTAAGTCTTGGAATGTTTTCTTTGCTGTAAACTTTTTAACTAAATCGATTTGCTGTTCTTGAGAACCTTGACCAGAATCAACCAGGTCTTCTTGAGCAGACTCCTCTACATCATACAACCTCATCTTCGCTCTGTCAATACCTACACAGAATCTTTTGTTGGAAGCAATATCATTGTACCTGTTCTTGAGTTGCTTGACCATGATTTGATTCATGCCCTCAAGCTCCTCCGTGCTAATAAGGGCAAACATAAGATCAGCAGTAGCAGGGAGACCAAAGGATTCACTAGTGTCAGTAAGGTCAACATCAGTGCTACCGTAACCTGAACGAGTGGTCTGCGTAGCACTGATAATAGGAACGTTACACTCCACAGCAAGACCCCGAAGTTCTTCTGCGATTGCCTTGACATAGGTGTAGGAGTTGACAATGCTGCCTTTATATCTCTGGGAAGCACAGATATTAAGGTAATCCACAAAGATAATATCGGGTCGAATAGACCGCTTAAGAGCAAGGTCGCTAATAAGAGACTTAAAATGTCCGACATGAGCAGAGGCAGTTGGGTACTCTTTAATAATTAGCTTACCTTGAGTCTTCTTAGAAAGGTTTGCCATCTTTTTGTCAAACATCAACTTAGGCAAATCACCTAGTTGTTGGATCGGGACGTTGAGAAGATTTGCGTCAATACGTTCAGCGATTTTCTCCTCCGCCATTTCCATCGTGATATAAAGGACGTTCTTACCCTGAAGAAGCGTCGCAGCGGCACAGTGGCACATAAACAAAGACTTGCCGACGCCAGTACCAGCGAGTGCGATATTGAGAGTTTTGTTAGGGAGACCGCCCTTCGTAATCTTATTGAAGAACGAAAGGTCAAACGGGATTTTATCTTCTTTGCGATGGTAGAAATCATAGCGTGCTTCTGCGTCCGAGACATAATCGTGTCCTACGTGTTGGTCGAATGATACTCCAAGTGCCTCAGAAAGAATCGATGGAATGGCACCTTTATCACGTTTGGAATCCTGTCCATCAGCAATCTTGACACTCTCCATAAGCGATAGGTAGATTGCACGCTCTTGACACCACTTTTCTGTAGTATCAATGAGCCAGTCAAAGTCTGCGGTATCATTGGAAAGGACATTTAGGACTCCGATAATCTCTTTAAACTGTTCCTCTGTAAGGTCAGTTCTTTCCTGACACTCAATGCCAATAGCATTTAGCGAAGGCATTGCATCATACTGACTTACATACTCATGTATTTCAAGAAAGATAATCTTGTGCTCTCTTGCAGTAAAGTAATCAGACTTCAAGAAAGGAAGAACCTTACGAGTATACTTCTCATTATAAATGAGGTTACTGAGAATGGTTACTTCTAGGTTCATACGTAGTGCAGGTAAGTTCCGACGATGTACTTTTTGGATGTTAATGGTGGCAATCCAGCATGTCTCCACTGCCAGGTAGCAGGGAACAGAAGTATTCTACCACACTTTGGCGACACTGAATGGGTAAGTTTAGGAAAATTTGTTTCCCCACCAACCTCTACATCATTAAGATATAAAAAACAAACTAGAAATCTGCGAGCAGAGTTGTAGTTTCCAACATCAACATGGTCTTTGAATTGGTCGTAATCATTGTTGTTGTACATCTTGATACGAAATTCTTCAAAGGCATACTTCGAAGGAAAGTCTGGACCTAAGTCCAAATCTTTCATGTACAATTCAATAGCATCAATAAAAGAGTTTTGTAGTTTTGCTTGGATAGACATCCAAACTTTATCCTTTTCCAAATATTTTTTGGAAATATTCAACTCACTAAAAGAAGGTCTTTGTTCCCTATCGAAATATTCGAAGTCGGAGGAATTGAAAGATTCAATTACAGTTTTACAAAAACCTTCTTCTACGACACCATCATATACTCGAATAAAATCTTTAAGTTCAGTTCCCATAACGAAACTCCTTTGCTGCTGCTTCATCAAGTGCTTGCATTATTTCGGGCGTGAAGTATTTCTCGGGATCAGCGAGAATAGACTTAGGATAAACAGCAGATTCACCAATGACGATACGATTGCCCCGCTTCTCGAATACTCCGTGCTTTTCACCCAGTTCCAATAGTCCATAATACTTGTCCAGTCCACGGTCGTAATACAGACGGGTTTCAACATCAGAGTTTTCCTTAGTGAGACGAGACTTTGCTGCTTTACACTTAATGATATTTCCTACAACTTCAGTACCATCTTTCTCTTTCTTCTTAGACAGATAGATGATAGTAGAAGCAGCATACTTCAGACCAGAACCTCCACCCATTTCCTTGGTGGGAATATAGGCACCGACAACATCATAGGTATGGTTAGTCACGAGCAGAGGAACATCTGCCTTGCCCAACTTCAAAGTCAATACTCGGAAGATAGACTTCACAACCTGAGCACGAGTCATGTCACGAGTCTCTTTACCTGCCTCAGAGTCTTCAATCTCCTTAGAGGTGGACAGCATACCCAGAGAGTCAAGAACAAACATCATGGGTTGACGTTGCTCAGGTTTCTGTTCTAGATACTTGTCAAGAATCTTGATTGCTTGAGTACGAAACTCTTGCACAGTAGTAACAGGGACAATCATCATGCGCTGAGAATCGATGCCTCGGTCCTCAATCATTTGACGAGAAATAGCAGACTCAGACTCAAAATAGATTACCCCAGCATTGGGGTCAGACTCAAGAAAATGCTGGACAATCCCAAGGCAAAAGAAAGTCTTGCCAGTAGAAGACTCACCAGCGATAGCAGTGATTTTGTTTGAGGGGACTCCACCGTAGATTGAACCGCTAACCAGAGCATTGAAAATGTAACTACCAGTATCAATGAAACCAGAAGTATCTCCTGCTGCGACACCATCACTAACAAGTCCTGCATATTCATTACCAATTTCCTTTACTACGTCCTGCAGAAAATTCACTCTTTGACCTCCAATAATGTTGTAATATAATTAGAACGTTTCATGGCACGTTCAAACCATTGTGCTTCTTTCATATCCTCAAAAGTTTTCTCTTCTCTAGGAGAAAACCCAAATGCATTTTGATACGAAACAACGAACTTTGTTTTATTCATCCAAATAGAAACTCCAGTGATGCTACTTTTTCTGCTTGCCATCCAATCGTGTCCATGATTACTTTGATAGGTTCCAAGAACGACTTTTCAAATTGTAGGTCATAGTCCACCTGTCTGTCAAGACCAAACTCTTTAGGGAATGTACCAAGATAACTGATTACATTCTCATTAATTTTATTGGGTGTCTTCAGATAAACAAACTTAATCTTTTCACCATCTTGAATCAATGGATACTTATGTGTTAGTTTGTTCTTCTTGTTATAGAAGTTATACAATAACGCACCACGAACATGAATAGGTGTACCTTTGCTATAGATGGTCGCAGGATTGGACCACTTATTTATTCCATTGCACCCTCGGGGGAAAGAAATATCTTCGACTGGTAACGAAGAAAACTCGTCTCGGAAATCTGCAATAAATTTTTGTGCCGATTCCTCATCCCGATTCATGATAACCTTCATACACTCCTTAATTGCAGTGCGGCAAGCAGCAGGAGTAGAAGATTTGACTGCTTCCAAACCCATGATTTTAAGTTTGGGTTCTGCGTATTGAACACCCTCACTGTTCCATACATTAAGGATGTATCGCTTCTTAGCAGTCCAGAGTCCTTTGTTGGCAATGTTCTCTCGCTTCATCTGCATCTTCTGTTCATAAGCACCTACGTATTTCGCCAACGCTTCATAAGAACGGTCAATATGTTTTTCAAGTTCCATCTGACACACCTTATCAAGGAACTTAACGATGCTAACATCAGTTTTCTCTCGCCCTCCGTATACAGAATCAACAAGAGGACCCAGATTAAGATAGATACTGTCAGTATCTGAGGCAATAACATAATCTTCTCCGTCAGTTTTTAGTACCTTGTTCAGGTACTGATTCATTTTGTTCTCAATCCAACGAATCGAGACTTGACCCGAGAGAGTGATTGCCTCAGCATTTGCCAGATTGTAATATCGGAAGTACTGGTTTCCGATGGCACCATAGGCAGAGTTGAGTTGAATCTTCCTTGCCATTTGGATGTTGTTGAACTTGCTAATATCCTTTTGTAGTGCCACGGTCTCTGCAGGTGTCTTGGCATGTTCAAGGGATTGCTTTGCGGCAAGCATCCTCTTTTTGTAAATTGTTCGTTCATCATAAATCTTCTGCATCATTTCAGGTAGGAACCCATGAATATCTTTTCGATACTGGGCACCATTAGCACAGACACAATACTCACCATTGATGTCTAATGACTCTGTAAGAATCTTATCAACTGTTGCCGTTGGATGCCTCTGGTCAACAAGTGTCTCTGGCGAGATGTTGTACTGCATAATAAGGTGAGGGTACAGACTATTAAGGTCAAAAGATACAACCCAATCATACTTTCCAGGAATCGGTTCCTTGACGTATGCTCCTGCATATTTTTCATCCTTCTTAGCACCTTTGCGAGGGGGTACAACAATGTTACGCTCACTAAGATAGTTATAAATCATCGTGTCCCACATACGGACCTGACTATACACATCTTCAAAGTTCACCTTAGCATCATAGCTCATGGTGATGGCAAGTTCAAGCAACTTCATCTTATCTTCCAATCGGTCAATAAGTTCAACGTCTTGGATGTTGTACTCCATAAACTTCTGCCAGTCACGGGTATAGAAGTCTTTGAAGTTTTCGTACTCGCTATGGTCTACCTTTCTTTGTCCGAGTTCAACGAAGGCAATATGGTCGAGACGATAAGACTCTTGGTTTGAATATGTAAACTTGCGATAAAGATCCAGATAGTCAAGGATGTTAACACCAGAGATATCGTAAGCATAATTTTTGCGTCCTTGGACATAAACTTCCCTCTCATTTGCACGATTCCAAGGGGACAGACTCTTCATCCATTTTTCCCCAAGCACACGATTAACCCGACGAGCAATGTAAGGAACGTCATACAAGTTCACGTTCCAACCCGTCAGGATATCAGGAGTATTTTCTACCCACCACCCAATAAAATGGTTGAGCATTTCATGTTCAGTCCAGAAGATATGAGTCTCTACACCTTTGGGTGCTTCAAACTCACGAGTTGCCCAGCAGTAATACTGCTTGGTCACCATGTCTTTAATGGTGATAGACAACATCTCCTCTGCTGCTTCTTCTACATTAGGGAATCCATTCTCACACTGGACCTCAATGTCCATTGCGAAAATCTTCATCTGACTAATAGTATAATCTACCTCGTCAGGGAACTCCTGTGAAATAAACTGGTATACGAATCTCTCATATCCATGTACTTTAAATCCTTCTACTCCCTCATACTGGGCAATAAATTCCCGTGCTTCCCTGGCAGTTTCAAACTTAACAGGTTTAACATAATCGCCAGTTAGGGTTTTATACTTCTCCTGTTTGTTAGAAGAAACAAAAAGAGTAGGACTAAAATGGGTACGAGACTGGACTTTTTGCCCATTCTCATACCCACGGTAAAGGATAGTATTGCCAGCGAGTTGTACGTTTGTATAAAAACGGCTCATTGAGATTCGTACTTCTCCAACAACTTCGGTGTCGGATCCAGTATAGTCAAAATTACCTCGGATGTCAAGAACAAATCTCGCTGTTCCGAGTAACGAGGGAAGGGTCGAATTTCATCATCACCAAATACTTCTACACATTTTTCAATGAGAATACTTGGTTCTTCATCAAGCTCAGTTACAGCACCAAGAAGGTACTCACTCCTGTCCTTCAGAAGAATCAGTTTGACGTTTTCCATTAATTTTTGCCTCTATCAGTTCAGTGTACTTTTCAACAACTTGGTCATGTGTTTCGTATGCAGATACTACTTCATCAATTCTGAAGAAGATGTGGTCATGCTTACACAGTGGCAACCAAGGTTCCATAACAACTTCTGGTTCATTCAGTTTATGAATTCCATCTTCATCTCCAGACTGAATATTAAGTTCCATTCCAGAATTAATCCAGATAGAATATGGATGCCTCAGTTGGTATGCAACGGGAGTCTTATTCTCCTCACCTTCAGCATTTGAAGTTACCTCATAAATGTCAGAGATAATATCTTCACCGTTTTTTAGTCTTACGATTCTTACGCTCATAATTCCTCCTTTCAATTTCTAGTACTGCTTCCTTAATAATGTCTTTAAGGATTTTGTCTTCGTTAATATTCTTTTGTTCTGCGATAGGTCTAACGTATCGTAGAAGTTCATCAGTATAAGATGCTGGGACTTCTACTGTCAAGAGGTCAGTATCGCCATCAAAATTATTCGGTTTTAAGTTTACATAGACGTTCATGTTACCATGCCCACGATACAAAGGAATAGCGAGTGCCCTTTGTCACTCTTTTGACTTCATGGGGATAGAGAAAGATTGATGGAAAAACGATTACATGACCCTTTTTCATTTCAATATCTTCCTCAGATAGGAAAAAATTTCCTCCCTCAAAATCATCATTCAACAACCCAACAGCAGTACAGATTGGTATTCCCTTTCGTTCACCATCAAATATATCCTTATTGTGGTCATGATGGGAGCGAAGATATGAACCTTCTGGGTATCTACTTATCCTTGGAGGAGTAAATTCGACTAGACCAATGCTAAAATGCTCAGAATAATCTTTAAAAACTTTTCCACAGATGTCAAACACTAGATTGTTTTCTGGAAAAAGAATTTCTGTATTGTCGTCTTCGGCGTGATGAGTTTCTCCATCATTGTGACCCCATTCATGTTTCTCCCACTCGTAAGTAGAATATTCTCGAACTACAGAATCACAGAAGTTGTCATCTTCAATATCGTACAAACGTACATAATCTAAAAGACTCATTTTACTCCTCAAACAAAAAGAGACCCGAAGGTCTCTTTGGTTGTATACTATGTATACACTAATCAAAGTCAGAGATAATCCTCTCACACTTTTCAATATTCTTTTTGCAGAAGTTACGAACGTAACTATCAGCATCAAGACTCATAGTGTAGTGAGCGTGAGTATGCATAGATTGAATAATAAAAAGAAAACCTACCACCAAGACATTAAAATGAGTGACAGGATGAAACAGAATTTGTTTAATCTTTGATTTCATAAACTTTCAGTTTTTGGTGGTCAGGAATAATCTTCCGTAATTCTATCACAAGCATACCATTATTAAAAGTCACTGTTCCAAGTTCAACATCATCACTCAAGTTGAATCCTCTGGCGAATGTCCGAGTTGCAACGCCACGATGCATATACTCTTCTTCTCCTTTAGACTTCGCCGCCTTAGACCTGACTAGGAGGACGTTCGATTCTGTACTTACTTCGATTTCGTCCTTGCCCCAACCAGCAAGTGCCATTTCAATCCGCCACTTAATCTCAGATTCTTTCACGAGATTATATGGAGGATATGCTTCGTTAACAGAACCCATCCCATAGGAATGCAGTCTGTAGAAAATGTCATCTAGTCCGACGCTGTATCTTTCTGCAGCATCAACGATGGCACCCAAATCTTTGGTGCCGAACTTACGCAGTCCAGTCATTTGTTATGCTCCTTTAAAAGCGAGTTTGATTGTGTGGTCCCCGAAGGCAACCGTATTATTTAATAAAGATAGCGAGAAAATGTATGTGTGTCAACCCGAACAAACTTGTAATGTTTCCCCCACCTACATATAGATAGGACTCTTAATCGATGGAAAAATGCGTAAACTTCTTCCTATCGTAATGATTTTGATGGCAACACCTGCATACGCTGGTGGTCTTGTTACTAAACATGCATCTAGCGTTCAACTGACTGTTGATGCTGCTCGCTCTACTGCTGTAAGAATCGGTGGTAGTTATTCTGCCTCTGGTTCTAACATCACAGCAGGCACGATGGGTGGTGTTTCCACTGGTGCTGGCACATACACTGTCACCACATCTGGACAAGATTGGTCGTTGAGTGAAACATACAACGCAGCAGATAGTG
>Ga0222718_10003142_pt1 | contig 14310 bp, 17 predicted proteins | sample C33_27DmetaG_FD_165045 | JGI IMG/M metagenome (GOLD analysis project Ga0222718, IMG submission 165045) | Estuarine water microbial communities from San Francisco Bay, California, United States - C33_27D | ecosystem: Environmental > Aquatic > Marine > Unclassified | place: USA: California... | reverse complement strand
TAAGTTTACCTATTCCTCTTTCAGCTGCTACTTCTTCAAATGGATTAAGTTTATCAAAAATTTGTTCTATATCTGCAGCAGTATTTGTGTCAAAACCTAAATCAATTAGTTCTGCACCTAATGAAAACACACCTTCTGGAACTTTAATTATACCTGATGCAATACCTGCAAGACCTGCAGTATACCACGATCTTTCGTTATTTTCTTCTGCTGGAAAAAAGGACTCAGCCATTCATTCTCCTATGCTGATGGATCGTCGATTGACATACCAAAATCTGGTACTGATCTATCCGTTTGTTCTGGTTCACCCATGGTTGGAAGTGGAATTTGCATTAATTCTATAACACTTTCTGCTTCATCAAATTGTGGTTGACCACCAACCATTGTAATTCTTTTGTAATTATTTTCAAATGGGTCGTAAACAATTTTATTTTCTTTTCCAAGTTCTATTAATCTTTTTTTATTTGACTCATATTCTTGCCTGTCTGATACGTTAAAATCAAGAACTCCTCCATATCTTTTAGAGCCTACTGCAGATATTACTTCATCAGCTTCTCTTACTACAAAGTTAGCAGCTCTTTCAGTCACGTTTGAAGGTAAACCTAATTCTGCATATCTTTTAAATTCAGTTTCAAATTTTAAAGCTTCAATTGGGTCCATTTTTTCAGTTCGTCCTGAAGCAGATATTTCTCTACCAAGAATGTCACCAGCTAAACCTAATGCACCACTTTTAATTCCCTTATCATATTGTGCTTTCTTATCTCTTTCTTCAGCTAAACTTTTAAATAACTGTGGTGTTTGTCTTCCTGTAGCTGAAGCAATGTTTCTAATTAAACTTTGTGAATCTGCCTTACTCATTAAATCTAAACCTGTCTGTATTCCAAGTTGATAAAGTGGATTTTCAAAACCAGTTGGTTTTTCGTAAGGCCCCATAATTTCTTGCATAGCAGGCTCAAGTTCTTTTGCATATTGTTTTATTTTTTCTATATTTTCAGTTCCAACAGCATAATTTTTTCTATCTTGAATACCTGACATGATACCATTCATGTTAGTAGATCCACCTCTAAACATAGGTCTTCTTAATACTCTGCTCATTATCTATTCATTGCTCCATAAAGTGAAGCAAGTGCTGTACCTGCACCAATTGCAGTTTGTGCAATTCCTGGTACCGGAGTCTGGCCAACTGTTGATTGTCCTGGGTATCCAGATATTAGACCCATGATTCCTGAACCATATTGCTGTGCAGTTGTTAATGGTTGGTATAATTGTTGTGATGCTAATTGTTGTTGAGCAGAAAGTTGTGCTTGTCGTTGAGATTGACCTAATCCACCTAAGGTAGTTAACGCAGAAATTTCTTGACCAGCTAAACCTGGAGCTTGACTTGCTAATCCAGATTGGAATTGTCCAAGACCTAACTGTTGACCTGCTAAACCTAATTGTGCTCCTAATTGAGCTTGACCTACACCTAATTGTTGGCCCGCTAGAGCACCTGCAGCTTGACCTAATCCTAATTGTTGTGCAGCTAATCCTGCTTGCGAAGCTCCTACACCCATTCTTTGAGCTTGAGCTTGTTGAGCTAATTGTTGTGCTTGTCCAAAACCTTGTTGTAATAATTGTGCTTGAAGTGCAGCTCTGTTTCTATCTGACGCTGATTGGTATTCTGCTCTTTGAACACCTTCTCTACCACCACCAAATGCACCAGCTCCTATTGCTTGTGCTGCTAAACCAGGTAAACCTTTTGCAGCTTGAATGTCATATTCTGCTAAAGTTGTATCAATTACATCTTGTTGATATGGAGACATAAATTGTTGGTAAGCATTTGGACCGATCATACCTCTTGCTGCTGCAATGTCCCCTCCTGCTATTCCTAATTGACCTCTAGATGCTGCAATGTCTGCTGGCACACCTGTTAGGGTACTTCTAGCTGTTGCAATATCTGTTGGTAAGCCACCTAAGGTAGTTTCAGCTTCTCCTGCTAATCTTTCTGCTCCCTGTAAGTATTTAGCATAATCACCAAGACCGCCGGCCTTACCCATTGCTTGTTGAGTTAATGGATCAAGTCCTGCCACAAATTGTGGTCCTAATACTTTAGATAAGTCAGCACCTTTTAATCCACCAATTGCTCCTTTTAATTGATCTAGATAAAGCTTCGATTCTGCTTCTATAAACTCTGGTGGTTGTGTTATTTGTGTAATTGTTTCTGTAGCCATTAAACTCTACCGCCTCCCTCTAATTTCTTCATCATGTCATACATACGTTGAGCTCCTTTATTGACGTCTCCGTCACCCATACCTCTTACAGCGTCTGCTGTAAATACAAATTCGTTGTTTGATAACATTGCAGGAATGTCATCTTCCTTTTCTTTTACACCAACTGGAGGAATAAATCCACCTGTTTCTCTAAGGTCTAATTCTGTTGCACCTGCTGGATTTTGGTTTAAAGGTAGGTTCATGATGCCTGAAGCCTCAACCGCGTTTTGCTCTGGATCATTGCCAAAAGCATAGCCCATTCTACCACCCATAGCCATCTTAGGTTTTTGTAATAATTCAGGTGATTCCTGAAACTCTTTTACTTTTAAATTAAGCATTTTGTAAATTTCATCTTCAGAATATCCATAGTTTTCAGATAATTCTGTTATTTTTTTTGGTAGATATTGTTTTCTAAAAAACTGATAACCTTTCATAGTACCATCTTCAGGCTCTCCAATACCCGCGCTTCCTGGTCCCATCATTATTCTAACTACTGATTCTATTTCTTCTTGTAATGCATTTTCAGGAATAGGGTTACGTGTTGTAGTATCTATTTGTAATCCTCTTGGTAAATCACTTGGATCATTCATACCATTAGCATATCCAATTCTACCACCATTAGCTGCATACTCTCTTGTATTAGTTATAACAAATTCTTCTATTTGTTCTGGTTTAGCACCTGGATTTAATTGTTTATAACCTCTTCTTAAATATGATCTTAATGTATCAACATCTCTAATATTTTTTAATTCTTCTTCATCAGCTCCTGATGCAGTTAATGCTTCTAGTGCAGCTCCACCTAAAGCACCTATAGCAAATACTTTACCAAATTGACCTAATGTTGGACCATCTTTTCCAGGTGTCAAACCTAGTTTATCTATTCCTCCTGAAATCATTCCAGGAATATTTTTCAAAAAACCTGATCCCGCTAAATCAGCCAACCTACCACCAAACATAGAACTTCCCGATGCAAAAGGACCAAGTCCTAGTCCATAACTTCCTAGTGCAGCTAATCCTAACATTTTACCAGTATCAGATTTAACTAAATCTTTAACTCCAGATACAGCGCTCTTAACACCTTTACCAATAGATTTAACCAGGCTACCTAGGCCATACATTTGTCTTGGCATTTGTCCTCTTGATATTGTCATATATTATATATTTAAACTAGTTTAAGGCAGGTATATAAACCTGTAAATGCTATACTTTATTTGATTTTTTTATCAACGTCAACACGTTTTAAGGCTTCTAGTTGATCATAAAATCTACCACAATATGGATGCTCACCCACGTGAGTTATATAGTCCATTGCATAGATATATACTTTACCTCCTAAATCAGTCCATCTTTGACAAAAACCAAAGTCTTCACCAAAGTATCGTTTAGTCTCTACATCATGTAAAGTATCAAATAAATTGTAAAAATTTTCTTTTTTAGTCTCTTTACCATTAATTATAGTTGGTTGATATATCTCTAATTCAGGATGTTTTTCTATAAGTTTTTCTATAACTGTTCTTTTAATTAACATACAGCCTGTAGGAGCGTGAGTTACTTCCATAATACCATTGTCTAAAATTAATTCATTTTTACTAATTTTAATTGGATACATATAACCTGAAGGCAATAGATCTTTTTCTGTTTTTACCATATCTGTTTTATGTATTTTCTTCCACATTCTATCTGTATCAAACATTTTCATTGGGTAAGGACAGGCTATAATATCTTTATCTGCACCTATCATTTTAAATATTGTTTCTGCGTTAAAATCAATATCAGAATCAATAAATAATAAATAATCATAATTATCAGAATGATTAAGAAATTCTGCTACACATAAATTTCTACCTTGAGTAACTAGTGAAGATTTTAATAAACTAAAGCTTACTAATATACCTTGTTTCATACATTCCATTTGAAATTTTAAAACTGCTTGAGTATAGTGCATAGACACATCACTATGACATGGAGTACAAACCATTATTTTAGCTTTTGGTTCTTGTCCTATATTTATTTCTACAGTATTTGATTCAACCTTATTATGTTTTATAGTTTGATAAGTGTCGTTATTTGCAGTAGTTGTTTTATCTTTAAACCAAATAGGTTTATTATTTTGCATTGATTGCTCCTTGTAAAAATCTAGTCCAACTAATTGATTTAGCATTCCAATTATAAAATCTATTCACGTAATCTTTTTGCATTTTTAAATGATCCTGGATGCCTGTTGCCTCAAGCGATTTTGCAGCAACCTCTATACCTTCTGCAAATTTTTTAGCTAAAGATTTATAGTTATTAGAATAAGGAATATACATTGGAAACTCAGCACCTGTTTCATATAAAGCACCAAAGTTTGTAGTTACACAATATAAACCTGCAGCCATTGCCTCAAGAACTGATATACAAAATGTTTCTTCCCAAATACTTGGATAAACAAATAATCTATAGTCTTTTAGGTGTTCTTTAATATATTCATTAGGTTTATAGCCAATATAATTTACATTTGGTAATTGTTTTGCTTGATCGTAAAGCGGTTTATATTGATCATCTGTTTGATCATAAAAACTTTTACCATATACTTCTGTTGATGAATATACATCTAAAGTTATTAATGGGTTTTTAACAAGTTGCATTGCACCCAACAAAACATTTAATCCTCTCCAAGGTGTACAATGATGTATAATTTTTATAGGGTCACCTTTTTTATAAATAGTTGAAATAGGTTCAATAGTGTCTACACCATTTTTAATTACTAAAGATCTTTCTAATGGTATATCAAACGTCATTCTAAATTTTTCAAAATTCCAATTAGAATTAAATACATACCAATCATATTTATTATGATTTGATTTATCTTTGAACCATGGAGCCAGATTCGGTTGATCGTATGAATTTTTTTGCCAAAGAATATTTATTTTATCTTTTGATAGTGGAATAGATTCTGGTACCGATGTACAGATCTGAAATTGATCTAATAGTTTTGAATCAACGTGTTTTCTTAAATATTCAAATTGAAGCTCAGTCCCACCTCTAGGATTTTGATTTGTCATTTTTTTGATTCATTACTTTCTGAAATACCTGTAAACCTTTATTAGTAACTTGCACTGTAACGTCTTCTACAATGTCAGGTCCTTCTATTTTATCTTTTGATATTTTTCCTGTCTTCGTATTTCTATACGTTGTTATTGTTGTACATTCTATCTTTGGTATGTCTTTATCCATTTTCTTGAGATCTATCTATCAGAAGATAACTGATTTGTCCAGTGATCTCATTTGCAGATCCCGCTTTTATTTTTAATATGTCTCCACCCTCTAAGTTAATAACATCTTTAGCTAAATTTTCCGTAGATTTATTTAGTTGTACGTGTGATATTTCAACATCTGAACCACCTGATTTTTTTAAATATAAATCTACATCAACATTACTAGCTGTGTCATGACTCGCTTGTACAGATTTAACAATTGCAATTGCTGATGTACTAATTGTTAACACAGTTGTTAAAGTATCTGTTGTTAAATCAAATGTTTCGCTTTTATAAAAATTTGCCATTAGTTAAAAAACCAGTTTTTCTGGTCTTCCTCATTTTTTAAATCTTGTTGAAAAGAAAAATTTAATTCAGTTTTAATTGTATCAACCGCTCTAAGAATTTGTCTTTGGTTTTCGACATCATATTCTTCTTTAGGTTCTGGTATATATGAAGTTATTCTAGACATTATCTTCTTCCATCTGGTTTAATATCTACTCTTAATGTTCCATAACGCCAAGTCTCACCTATAGCATCATTTTCTATTTTAATTGCAAGTAATCTTCCCCTAGCTCTAGTGTCTACTTTATCAGTAGATGAGGTTATTGTAAAGGGTCCAAGAGGTGAACTAGACGCTGTATTATTTGGATAGTCATTTAATAATAGTGTTACTTTTGAATTACCAGTTAATACTTTAAAGTCTGGTATAAATCGTTTCATAGACATAATGAACTCACCATCACCTCTTAAATCAGCAAGTCCTGTTGTCTGACCCAAAGCACTTTGTCTTGCAGATATATCAAAATCACCTGACTTAATAAATGCATCAATAGAAGTTGTACCAGATGAATTGATTTGATCGGTTCCGGTTTCATGAGCATAGTAAGTTGATGCTCCAAATAAATTAGTAATACCTTGTATTGAAAAATTAGGTGTAGCAGTGCTATCATATTCAGTTGCATAAGGTAAATCAAATACACCTGCATCAACATAAGATGTTCTATTTAATGATGATGTTGTCCAACAGTTTTCTCCATAGTTATAAGTAACACATCTATCAATTTGATCTGATCCTGACTTTGCATAAAACCAATTTACTTCATTATATAAAGTATTATGTTCTGCATAAACAATTTGGCCTGCATTATAATTAATACCTAGATTATCTCCTGTAGTTGTAAATACAAAGTCTTCAACTAAACATGGTATTGCTTTTACTGTACCATCGTACATAAAAAATCCACCTTCACCTGACATCCAAAAGACAACACCATTAGAATAAGTTAGTGCATGTTGACCAATCAAACCACAGTTTGTACCAACTTGTTTTACACTAAATGTAAATGGTGGACCAACAAATTGAATTACATAAGCGGAACTGTCTGTTAATACTAACGTATAGTCTTTACCAGATACTGCTCCTACAATTTCATTACCTTTATCAACTCTAAAAGTTCCTGCAGTGTTTGTAGCTGTTGGAGCATACGTGTTAAAGTCTTCTTGATTAGAAAATCTAATAAACATTGGATCTTGTGTTGATGAATCTCCAATTGTTGTTTCAGTTCCAAAATGAAATACATGTCTATCTCTATCGGATACTTGAGTCAATCTTGATGCAGTTGGTGCGCCCGACATAACTGTTGCTCTATTTCCTCTTGGACTACTTGCTCCTGCATTCCAAGTAAATGTTTTACCATTGTGAATAGTTGCAATTAATATTTCTCCAAAATTATCTAGACTCCAGAAGCCTGGATCCAGAACCACGTTGCTGGTTGTACGCTCAGTACCCCAAGCCTCTTCGCCAAATAAATATGTACCCCAACCATAACCCGCAGTTTGAAAGGTAGGACCAACTATTATATACGGAAGTATTTCTGCTGAACCAGTGCCAGATGTAGTACCCGCTGAATTAGAAGGCATTAATATATCAAATGCATTGGCTGTTACATTTGATATTTCAAATGTATTATCTGTAAAATCAGTTGTTGCATAACCAGATCCCGTTGGAACAGTAACTGAATCAAATGTTATATATCGTCCATTAGACAAACCATGAGAGGTTTTATTAACAGTAACCGTTGGAGATCCAGATGTTGCATCAAAATCCGCTCCAGTAATTGCTGTATCTAATGGAGTGATGTCATAAAATTTTTCACCATAGTATAAAAATAAACCTTGTGATGTACCTATTGCTGTGTATTTTTCACCTGCTAAAGAAGTCCATGCATGTTGGTCTCTAGCTACTCCTGGAATAGTCTCATTATCAATAGTAAGTTGTTGCCAACCACCTATTTTTTCAGGTAAGCCATATCTAAATCTTACAAAATCGCCATCAACCCATTGTGATTCTGCTCCAGAATCAGTGACCATTTTGTTAAAACCGGGTTTAAAATTAAGTTTTTGTAACATAGAATTGACATTATAATACTATTTTGCGAATGATGGTAGTCCTAACATCGCTCTTCCATCAAACTTATTTTTAGTAGCAAATGGACCATTTACATGGTTATAATGCAAGAATACTTGACCACATATATTACCTTCAAATGGTTCTCGCCAATGCTCTAATTCACAGCCACTATACACTAGCATGTCTCCTACATCAAGTAATACCTTTGTGCCTGCTGGAGCATTAGGTTTAATGATTTTTTTATACTCATCTATAACATTATCAGATCCCGTTCCATCAATAAATATAGGCCACGGATCCCCACCTAAATTTAAAGTACAAGATATCTCACAACTGGGTCTATCTTTATGTCTTCTGAGTTCATCACCTTTTTTATATGCTCTTGCATAAGAATAAGTTGGTATCAAATTTAATCCTGAATGTTGTTTCATAACTGGTAACATTTTAACCAGTAAAGTATCCATTACAAAATCACCATAACAAGAAAAAGTATTTGGTATTTGTTGATCGGTCCATGTTCCTAACATTGGAGATTCTGAATGAATATTATTTTTATACATAAAATCAACTGCATCTCTTTTAAGTAAAAAATAATTAAATATAAAATTAGCTAGTTCATAGGGTAAAGCGTTTTTGATTACTTGGTATTTTTGTTGTTGAAATGTCATACCATAAGTCCTTTCTGTAAAAAATTAAATGACACGGATATTCTTATATCATCAGATTGATTAGGATCAACACAATGCATCACCCAAGATGGAAACATAATCAGTCGTCCTGCTTTTGGTTCATAATGTGTTTCTCTCCATAATCTAGAAGGTGTTTTACCTTCTTTCATTTTAGGTCTTGATAAGGCAGCAACGGATCTTGGATCATCTATTTTTAAATGACCAGAGTTCTTAGGTGCTTTTATATAATACACTCCAGACCATAATGAGTTTGGATGCATATGAGCACGGTTCATGCCACCAGGTGGATTTACATTAGCCCACATATTACCTAAAAAAGGCTCTGAATCTAAATGTTCTTCCATATAAATTTTATGTTGTGCTTCATATAAACCATCAACTAATCTTTTATATTCTGGTCTTAGATGCATATCAGTTGTTGAATGCCAACCTTTAACATTAGTTCTAACAACACCTTTATCTTCATTCATCCATTTCATAACATCTTTTTCTAATTGGGTATTTAATGATGGATCGTTATGATCAAATATATAAATCGGAGTTGGAAAATGTAATTCTCTAATCATTTAAATGAAGGACCTCCAAACCACATGACTAAAGATTTTCTGTTTCCTTTTTTAACTGCGACTGCTTTATGTCGAATAAAAGATGCAAAAAATATTGCATGACCTTGTTTAGGTCTAATTAGTTTTCCGTTATCCATAAATTCTAATCCACCTCCTTCATATTCATTTTCAGGTGATAATTCTATAGTCATTGATATTTTTCGAACAGGGGGTTCGTGTGCACAATTAACATCTGAATCGATATGCCAATCATAAAAACCGCCTTCAGTATATTCTGTATATTGTGCAGGTTCCGTTAATCTCATTCCATCAAAACCAAAATGATTGCCATTGGTTTGTAACATTAATTTTTCAATTGTTTTATACATTGGAGGTAAGTCACTAAATGGAATCCAAGAGATGTGTGAGATTCTAGTTTTAGTATCAACTTTACCACCTTTACCACCACCCACTTGAGCATCTTGCCTTGGTTGCTTTCTACCTGCTTCAATAATATTTTGACATTGCTCAGGTGTAAATACAGCATTGGTTGTTTCAACAATATAAGATTTCCATCTTGGTTCAGTTATAATCATCAGGCTCCTCTATTTCTTATTGGATCAAACTGTACATCACAGTTTGCAGCTAGTGTTCGTCTTGTCTCGTTGGTGCCATTGAATGGATACACACAATGTCTCATATCATATGGAAACACATAAAAGTCTCTTAGCTCCATTGGTGGTTGATAATCTATTTTTGAAAATTGACCATTACTTGCACCTAATATTTGTAGTCTACCATTTTGTGGTATTTCTGCATTTGAATATTCTCTACCATATGTTGATGGTAATTTTAAAATCATCACAGAAGACAATCCAGTAAACAATGTTCCTCTATGAATATGAGCAGGATTGTATTCATGTTGTTTCATTTCATTAACCCATATAGAATTTAAATGCATATCAGCATCTTTTATTTTATTAAAATATAAATAGTGTTTAAATATATTTAAAAAATAACCAGTGATATTTCTTGGTAATAAATTGTGTTTTCTAACTTTAGATTCATCTGCACCATTATAAAATAAAGAATGTTCATTTTCTATTTTACCTACCAATTGTTTATTAGCTGGATATAAGTTATGAAAATTCTTTTCATAAATAAAATTAATCGTATGAAAAATATCGAGTGGTACTTGATATTTTAAAACTGATTGACCTAAAAATACAAAATCAAATTTAAGATTTTGGTTTTCCATGTTGTTCAATTTGCTCTTTCTCTTTGTAACTACTTTCTAATTCACCTGATTTCTTAATTCTCTGTAAAGATTGTAATTGTCCTAGAACATTAAACTTATCGGTGTCTGAAGAATGTTCAGATAGTTGTTGTGCTTTAGCAGCATACTGCATACCATAAGATTCTAATTGATGTTGATTTACATCTTTATCATTAAATGATCCATCATTAAATTCTGCTTTTAATTTAGACCACATTTTAATTTCTCTCATTCTGTGTTTAGCAGTTTTTTCCATAGAAGCTTTTGCAAATCTACATTCATCTAGATCAATTTCATATTTAGTTAATTTATATTCATCTTGTTCTTTTTCTATTTTACCCTGTAACCATTTAATTTTTGCTTCGTTTCTTCTATAATCAAATGATAAAGTCATTAAGTTATCTAAGTAAGATGATTGTTCTCTAACACACTGCCAATATTTTGCAGCTTTAGTAGGATATCTATTGTCTTGTAATACAGAAAATCTTGCTTCGGTTTCTGTTCTAAACATTTGTTTCTTGGTCCAGGTATCTCTCAGCTCATCAACCATACCTTTAAAATCGTTTAGATCATTAACTTCTAATAAGTTATTTAAATGCGCTTCTTCTTGTTGTATGATATCTTTAACGTCTTTTTTCATATCTTTATCCTTTATAGTTGTCTCTTATATATATTATCTAAAATATATTACAAGACCTAACTGTCTGTGAAAGTGATTGTTCGTGGACCAACACTCCATTCTTCGGTTGCTGCTGTAATAGCAGGTCCTGCATTTCCACTAATAGCTAAAGCAGATGTTTGTGTTCCAGCTCCTGCTAAAGCGTGTCTTGCAGTATTTAAATCATTTACTTCCGTCCAACTTGTTCCATTCCAAGATTCTGTTGCACCTGTTGGTGGTGGTATTTCTCCACCAAAAGCTAAACCCGCTGTCTGTGTTCCAGCTCCTGCTGATTCTTTTTTTTCCGTATTTAAGTCATTTACTTCAGTCCAACTTGTGCCATTCCAAGATTCTGTAATGGTATTAGGACCAGGTTGACCTCCAAAAGCTAAAGCTGCAGTATTTGTTCCAATTCCTCCTAATCTATATCTAGCTGTATTTAAATCATTCACTTCCGTCCAACTCGTTCCATTCCAAGATTCTGTTAAAGCTAAATCAGCAGTATCATATCCACCAAAAGCTAAAGCAGCTGTTTGAGTACCTGCTCCTGCTAAAGCTAATACACCTCTTGCAGTATTTAAATCATTTACTTCTGTCCAACTCGTTCCATTCCAAGATTCTGTTACAGCTGTATTAGGTGGTACATTTCCACCAAAAGCTAAAGCTGCTGTTTGTAAACCACATCCAGCTAAATTATATCTTCCAGTATTTAAATCATTCACTTCTGTCCAACTCGTTCCATTATAAGATTCTGTTACAGCATTTGGACTTGTATCACCACCAATAGCTAAACCAGCTGTTTGAGTTCCTGCTCCTGCTAAAGCTTGTCTTCCAGTATTTAAATCCCCACCCGTAGACCAGCTGCCTGGATCGTTAAACAATGCTTTTACAACATTGTCTGTTGAATTATACCAAACTTGTCCTTCAACAGGATTCGCGGGATCTGATGAAAGAACCTCGATATCTGTGCCGTGTATTTGTTTGTATGTACTCATAATTTTAACTACTAGTTATTGTTTTATTTCCGCCTGTTTCTCCAAATTCTTCGGTTGATGCTGAAGAAGGATTATATCCACCAAAAGCTAAAGCTAATGTATTAGTTCCAGCTGCTGCCATCCATCTTCTTCCCGTATTTAAATCATTTACTTCAGTCCAACTAGTTCCATTCCAATCTTCAGTACTTGCGGTGTTTCCTCCTCCATCAGTTGGATTAATTTCTCCACCTATTGCTAATGCTGCTGTTTGAATTCCTGTGCCTGCTAAATCTACTCTCGCAAGATTTAAATCATTTACTTCAGTCCAACTTGTTCCATTCCAAGATTCTGTTAATGCAACTCTAGGAGGCTCTCCACCAAAAGCTAAAGCAGCTGTTTCAGTTCCACATCCTGCTAATCCTCCTCTTGCTGTATTTAAATCATTCACTTCAGTCCAACTTGTTCCATTCCAAGACTCTGTTACAGCTGTTACTGGAGCAGTTCGTCCACCAAAAGCTAAAGCAGATGTATTGTCAGCTCCTGCTGACCCTAAAGTACGTCTTACAGTATTTAAATCATTCACTTCCGTCCAACTTGTACCATTCCAAGACTCTGTTGCTCCAACAATAGGTGGAGAACCACCACCATAACCTAAAGCCGAAGTTTGAGTTCCATTTCCTCCTATTTGAAATCTTGCTGTATTTAAATCATTCACTTCCGTCCAACTTGTACCATTATATGATTCTGTTTCAGCTGTAAGAGGTGGATTAGTTCCACCAAAAGCTAAAGCTGCAGTTTGTATACCAGCACCTGCTAATTGATATCTTGCTGTATTTAAATCCCCACCAGTCGCCCAAGCACTAACTAATGGACCTGTATTAACTTTTAATACCTGATCCGTCTCATTATACCACACCTGTCCCGTCAACGGATTGTCGGGATCCGTAGTATAGTTTTGAATCTTGGTGCCTTTTATACTTTTATACTCAGACATTTAAATTTTAGTTCTCCAATGTTATGTCAGCTGGTCTACTACCAATTCGCTCTTCTTTTTGTTCTGCAGTTTCGCCGTCTACATTGTCAGCGTCCCACGCATTTTGAGCAGTAGTCACCTCAGCGTCAACAATCGCTTGTGCTTCATCTCTAGTTTTAACAGATCCAGCAACTTTCGCAATCCAAAGATTACCGTGTTTGTTGTATGCTGGAACTTGCCAAATATTACCAGGATAGCCTTTAAACGTGATTCTAGAAGATTCAACGTGATCGATGAATCCCTTTCCCCAGTTTTCTGCTACACAGTATTGATATGTTTTTGCCATAGTTTCCTCCTTATTAAGATGTTGTTATTGTTTCAGTTATTGTACCTGGATCATTCCATTCTTCGGTTGCTGTGAATATAGGTGGATTTTGTCCACCAAAAACTAAACCTGCTGTATTTGTTCCAGCGCCTTGTGTATTATATCTGGCAGTGTTTAAGTCATTTACTTCAGTCCAACTTGATCCATCCCAAGATTCTGTATTTCCAACAGTAGCTGCAGGTTGGTCTTCACCACCCGCCGCTAAAGCTGCAGTTTGAGTTCCAGCTCCTGCTAAACCATTTCTTGCTAAATTTAAATCAGCAACTTCTGTCCAACTCGTTCCATTCCAAGATTCTGTTGCTCCAGTTTCAGTCGGTGGAATAGTACCACCAAAAACTAAAGCTGCTGTTTGCGTACCCACTCCTGGCATACTTCTTCTTGCTGTATTTAGGTCATTGACTTCAGTCCAACTTGTGCCATTCCAAGATTCGGTTGCACCTGTAAGAGAAGGGCTTAATCCACCAAAAGCCAAGGAAGCTGTATTATCGGCTCCTGCTCCTGCCAAAGTTTGTCTTGCCGTATTTAAATCATTTACTTCAGTCCAATTTGTTCCATTCCAAGATTCCGTTAATGCAGAAACTCCATTTCCACCAAATGCTAAAGCTGAAGTTTGAGCGCCTGCTCCTGTTAAATTATATCTTGCAGTGTTTAAATCATTAACTTCAGTCCAAGTTGATCCATTATAAGATTCTGTAATTCCTAAAGCAGCAGTGTCAAATCCACCAGCCGCTAAAGCAGCTGTTTGAGTGCCAGCTTGTGCTGCAGGTCCATATCTTTCAGTGTTTAAATCCCCACCCGTAGACCAGGCTCCTGCTGCTACGCTACCAAATTCTTCTGTTGCAACTACATATCCAGGATCTCCACCAAAACCTAAAGCTGCTGTTTGAGTACCTGCTCCTCCTAAAGCTTGCC
>Ga0222718_10003141_pt1 | contig 14311 bp, 13 predicted proteins | sample C33_27DmetaG_FD_165045 | JGI IMG/M metagenome (GOLD analysis project Ga0222718, IMG submission 165045) | Estuarine water microbial communities from San Francisco Bay, California, United States - C33_27D | ecosystem: Environmental > Aquatic > Marine > Unclassified | place: USA: California... | reverse complement strand
AATACATGAGAAGCACTTCTGTATTGTCTTTCATAAGATTGGTAGACAGTAGACCTATGTCTTTTTCTTGCCAACAATTGTCTTCCAATACTTGACATTTGTTATCGTTTGTATATTTAATATTATTGTTTTCTGGAAAGTTTTTATCAAAATGCTTCTTTTTGATATACAATGGTACAGTGTTTGTTCCAGACTGTAACATCTTCATGATTTCTTCATGTGAAATATGATCTATTCTTTCGGATCCAAAGTTGTTGATAATAATCTGATTGTTGTTTGTTACACAATTGTTATTTGTTGTATTGTTTATTGTGTTATTTGTAATGTTTTGAATATTTGGTGTTCTAGCATGTATAATGCTTCTTGCTTTACATTTGTCTGCTTTGATATGTCTTGATTTATGATGTCTATTTGAAAAAGAAATCATGCATCTAGGACAAGTAAGACTATCAACTTTATTACAAACTTTCTCATGATTATGTAAATGCCTTGCAGTTTTATAAATTTTATTACATTTTGAACAAGACAAAAGACATGGGATGTCATTTTGTCCATTTGGGGTAACATTTTGTCCATTTGGGGTAACATTTTGTACATTTGGGGTAACATTTTGTACATTTGGGGTAACATTTTGTACTGTTTTGCAAAGTTCATATTTTTGAGTTTTTGGCGAATGTTTATTACCTATATGCTTTTGTAAATTGTATTTTCTATCTGAAAAATAAGTACAGTACTCGCACTTAAAAATAGTCATTTACTACTTTTTCACAACCTTCTTTATAATATGGTTATAAATTATTAACTTTAAATACTACATATTCACACCATAATTACTACATTTTGACCCCCTCTCTCCCCCCCTCGGTTCCATGACTTATAGAAAAAGGTCTTTTTTTTCCGCTTTTTAATATGAAAATAAAAAAGAGTACATTTCTTAATAATTTTATAAATTCATTATGGTTTTATAATTTTCATAGATTTTTAAAAGAAATGTACTCTTTTTTAATTTTGAACACATTTTATAACCTCTTTTATTTTTGATAGAACGGTATTATACTTCTCATTATCTGTTTTATTGTATATTATAAACAATTTATTTCGTATATGATCATATTTATCAGTATCTTTAATCTCGTTCAATAATTTTATTTCATTGTTGTCACAATACATGAGAAGCACTTCTGTATTGTCTTTCATAAGATTGGTAGACAGTAGACCTATGTCTTTTTCTTGCCAACAATTGTCTTCCAATACTTGACATTTGTTATCGTTTGTATATTTAATATTATTATTTTCTGGAAAGTTTTTGTCAAAATGCTTCTTTTTGATATACAATGGTACAGTGTTTGTTCCAGACTGTAACATCTTCATGATTTCTTCATGTGAAATATGATCTATTCTTTCAGATCCAAAGTTGTTGATAATAATCTGATTGTTGTTTGTTACACAATTGTTGTTTGTCGTGTTGTTTGTTATGTTTTGAATGTTTTGAATATTTGGTATTCTAGCATGTATAATGCTTCTTGCTTTACATTTGTCTGCTTTTATATGCCTGTTTTTATTATTTCTATGTGTGAAAGAAATCATACATCTAGGACAAGTAAGATTATCAATCTTTTTACATTTTAATTCATGTGTTTTCAAATGTTTCAAAGTTTTATAGATTTTGTTACATTTTTTACAAAAGAATTTATCCATGATGTCATTTTGTCCATTTGGGATGTCATTTTGTCCATTTGGGATGTCATTTTGTCCATTTGGGATGTCATTTTGTCCATTTGGGATAACATTTTGTACTGTTTTGGAAAGTTCATTATTTTCAAACATCATGTCTTTATGTTTAGCATTTTGATGTCTTATTAGATTACATTTTACATCAGTTTTATAATCGCAAAAACTACATTTTGTGAAGGGAAATGGCATTTTTATCAATATACTACATATATGGTACTTTTTTATTTATCTTTTTATATCGTTTTCAGACCATAAAATGATAAATTTATCACCTCTCTCTCCCCCCTCGACCTCCCATGATCATGTAAATTAGCAGTTTTTTTTGGTTTTTGAAAACATATCTTTTTTATTTTTATTTATTAAAAGGATGAATAAAACTTTATTCATAATAATAATATGTATTTTAGGTTTGTATATTTATCTTTACAATACAATGTGTTTGAAACAAAAAATGGAAGAATTTTTTATTGAAAAATTTGAAAATCAAGAATCTACTCTATCAATGTTCAACTCTGGATATGATTTTCATCGCGATTCACAAAGTTATTCTAATTTTCCGAATTTGAAAGATGTCAAACATGATTACCCTTTGTTAACATTTGGATGTATACAACATAAACCCAATGATGAAACTATTCATAAATACTTAAATGAAAACTTTTTTGTATCAACATTGGAATTTTTTTCTCTTTCATTCAATGATATAGCTGACAAAATTTTACAAGATGTGAAAAAAAACAAAATTTATTTTCAAGAAAAACAAGAGATTGATACACCCATATATATAATTATATATCAGTCACCTTTTTTTAAAGTTCATGATAGACATTTTCATATAAGAGAAGATATTTTAATAGATACTGCTTCTTCATTTGAAATGAAAGGTGAAAATGTTGATATTGGAAAAAGAGAAATCTTTACTAAAATACACATTGTATATACAGGATATGTATATTATGACGATGAAGATAAGATTTTAAAGAAAAAAAATGGAAATACTATTTTCAGAAATTTTATGAAAGATAAAATCAAAAGAAACAAGTTGTGTCAAATAAAATGTAACAATTCATCATTATATGAATGTGGTTGTATGAATAAAAGTGTCAACAATAATAACTCAGAATATGAAAGTACGTGTGTTGATATTAATAATAAAAAATATGATTATGCAATGATATATACATTAAACAAATACAATAATTTATTTCAAAGTTTAATAAAATAACTTAATCATCTTCTTCTATAAATTCTACCTTCTTTTTCTTTTTAATATCTTCTATAGGAAGATGCTTACATTCTTCAACAAGATTCCAGAAAGATTGAATTTTTTCACAAGTGATTTTCCATTGTTCTTTATCAAAATTAACTCGCTGAATATTCATTTCCAATAATTTCCAAGGAGTATATTTGATAAACTCAAGATCAATTTCTGTATTATTTTTGTGTTTTTCTTGAATATTTAAGATCGATTCGAATGGTTTCAAATCAGGATCAGAATATATATAGGAAAATTCATTCGTAATTTTATTTTTAAATTCAGCAATAACACCATGATTAATTGTAATATCATTATTGACTATATTTAAATATTCATCAAAATTAATAAATTCTTTGAAATTACATTCAATATAATCACAATCTTCTAAACAACAAGTTGCTAATTGTCCTTGAATCTGCATATAATATTTACCAGGTATATTACCATCTTTGATTTTTCTAGAATATGGACATTTTATTTCAATCATTATTCCGTGTTCATTTATACCATCCGGTGAAGCCCCGAAATGATCTTGATTTTCATCTATAATTAATCCAAATTCATAGATTTTAAGGTTATTTCTTTGTTGTGAATAACATCTAGATGCCATTTCTTCAAACATTGTTCCCCATTTTAATGCAGGTATAGCAGAATATACTGTATTATCAATTGTAACACCCGCTTTCTTCCTTGCCAATCTCATACAATTCTTACTTATAGCATCTTCTAAATCAGAAGCAGTTAATATATTTTTTCTTGCTTCAAGCCATTCTATAGTTCTTTGTTTCAAAATAGGTTTCTGAATTAAAATATTTAATTGTTGAATATAAGATTTGAGATTTTTATATCTTTCATTTACCTTTTTCTTGGTAAATTGTTTGATAACTTCGTGTGTATAATCAATCTTTTGATTATTTTTTATGAAATGATATAATATATCGTCTAATTTATTCCATTTACTTGTATTTTCACAATTAATGATCTTCATTATGCTTTTAACTCTATTATTTTTTATACCCTTTTTTTTCATTTCTTTGTCAAACTTGCAAAAACTTTATTAGTGCTATAATCTAATTTATCAATATCATCGGTCATTTTTTTATTTTTTGTTTTGTTTTGATAAATATTCAATAATTCATTTTTTTTCTGTTCAAAAATTTCATCAATCTTGCTATTCATTATGAATATATGTTCAATATAAAATTCATTTTTTATTTATTCCACAATTGTTTTTATATTCATTTCCATATTAACAATATCTATATAATGATATTCGTTTCTACCATATGCTCTAGAAATACCTGTATCTGTAAACCATATTTTTTTATGAAGTAAACCAATTTTTTCAACAGTTGTATGTCCTAAAAAAATATATTGACAATTCAATTTACTCAAAATGTATTGAATGTCTTCTTCTGAATCTAAATTGCGTGTCCATAAAATTCCATTTTCACCATTCACAATTTTATCAAATATTTCCCTATCATCTTGTTTGACTACATTATTGATCATATAATTCTTCCATATTGTATTCAGATAACTGATATCCTTATCATATTTATTTAAAATATCTAAATGATCTTTGGTTATTCCTGCATGACAAAAGAATAATGAACCAATTTTCAAAACAATATTTCTAGATCCTAAAATAGATGATAGTGATCCACCTGGCATAAAACTTACATTTCTATTATTTAGCTTACTTTTTTCGGAAACATATGAAAAATTTCCCATTGTATTCATTAATTCGTGATTACCAATTAATGATAAAAGTCTCCCACCTTTACTTTTAGCAATATTGTCTATACTATGTGAAAAATGTAAAACAGAAATATCATCCATTACCTCCCAATTTTCTCCATTATTTCTATTCAAACTATCTACTTGGTCTCCCATTTGTACAACATATGTATTTTGTGGTTCAGCAATCCATTCTAAATCATTATTTATAACTTTAGCATCAATAAGAATTTTCTTGAATCTCTTTATATCACCATGTATATCGCCTATAATTATTAATCTATCAACCTGATTGAATTCATATACATTATCATCATTTATCATATTGTAATATTTATAATAATTAATTGTTTATATATTATAAGAAGATATCTTTTATGAATACTAAAAAAATAAGTAAAAAAAGCGAATGTATAAGAAATGTTTCTAATATTTCGCTTTATAAAGATGTAGATCGTATTGATAATAAAAAATTGAATATAGATAGATTTGTTAAAAAATTGGACAAAACATCACCTAAAGTAAAAGAGCTAATAAATACAATAAATCTTCTAGATGATCAAGATCTAGAAAAAAAACAAAATCTATATAAACATGTTATATATACAGATACCAAAAAAGCATCATCTGGTGCAAAATTGATTGCAACAGCATTAATTGCGAATGGATTTACAAATGTTTATGATGGCAAAATGAAGGTATTTGATAATTTATATGAAAATGAATATTGTAATTTTGCATTATTAAGTTCAGGAACTGTTTATAATAAAAAACTTCCTATTACTTTAAAAAAAAATATCGCTCAAATTTTCAATAATAGAAAGAGAAATACAGACGATAATAATATGAAATTTAATAATATTAATGGAAAAAATATAAGATTTATAATTATAGATAATGGTTATAAAGAAGGTATTGATTTATTCGATGTGAAATATATTCATTTATTGGATCCATTATTAACATCTGCTGATGAACAGCAAGTTATTGGAAGAGGAACAAGATTTTGTGGTCAAATGGGTCTAAATTTTGATACCCAATATGGTTGGCCACTACATGTTTTTAAATACGATGTATTACTCAATGAATCGTTACAAAAACAATATAATGCTCGTTCTATTAACGAATTATTTATTACGAAAAGTGGTATAGAACTTGAAAAATTAGCTTTTAGTAAAGAACTCGAATCTGCTACAATTTATGGAGCTGTTGATTATGAATTGACAAAGAATATACATGGTAGAGAAAATACACAAAAACAAGAAATAACAAATGACATATATTTCAATTATAAAGATAATCCAAATTCAGAATTAGTAAAACAGAGTTCATTACAATTTTTTGGAGGTAATACTGGACAATTTAAACAAATTAGACAATATATTCGAAATAACTTTTCAGATTATGAATGGGATAAAATTACATTTACAAATAAATGTAATATTGAACAAAAGAAAGGAGATATTGATTTCACACCTTCTCAAAAATTTATCACAAAATATTTTGATTATAAATCACAATTTAAAGGATTATTTCTATGGCATTCTGTTGGAACTGGTAAAACTTGTTCTGCAATTTCAATTGCATCAACAGGTTTTGAACCCCAAGATTATACTATATTATGGGTAACAAGACATACTTTGAAAAGTGATATATGGAAGAATATGTTCGTAGATGTTTGTTCAGCGGATATGAGACAACGACTGAAAGATGGTAAAAAAATACCTAAAGATGCTGTTGAAAACCCTTTCAAATATCTTTCTAAAAATTGGATTCAACCAATAAGTTATAAACAGTTTTCAAATATGTTGTCAAATAAAAATGAGTTATCAAATTTAATGAAACGCAGAAATGGTACACAGGATATGTTAAAAAAAACATTAATTGTAATAGATGAGGTTCATAAATTGTTTTCAACAGATCTTCCCGTAATCGAAAGACCTGATTATAAGGTTATTAAAGAAATGATCAGAAAATCTTATCAAATTTCAGGAAATGATAGTGTTCGTGTTCTCTTAATGTCTGCAACACCATATACAAATAATCCAATGGATATCGTTAAATTCATTAATTTATTGAGAGAAGATGATTTACCAGAAAACTATGAAGGTTTTAGTAAAGAATATTTAGAAAATGGTGAATTCACACAAAACGGTATAGTAAAATATTTAGATTCAATATCACCATATATTTCTTATTTGAATCGTGAGAAAGATGTGCAACAATTTGCTTATCCTATATATTATGATATAAATGTACATATGTCGGTAAAAAGTAAAAATTTACAAAAAGAAATGCAAGATTATATAGAAAAATTAAAAACAAACATTGATTTATTGAAGAAAACTGAGTTGAAGGATAAAACAGATGAAGAAATTTTAGAAATACAACAAAATATAGATTCGCACCATATAGCTATTACAGAAGCAAAACAGAAACTAAAAGATATCAAAAATGGTATAAATGAAGATGAAAGTCAAGAATATGCATTAGAAAAGTGTTTCAGTAAATAAAAAACTTCCATTATTAATAGGAAAATGTTACAAGATGTACAAGCATTAATGGGTAAAACGATAATAGGTGGTGCTCCGCCAAAGAAATCTACCAAGAAAGACACCAATAAAGCTACCAAGAAATCTATCAAGAAAACTACCAAGAAAGATTCTAAAAAATAAAAAACCTGTAAAGAAAGCAGCAATTGAAAAATGATCTTAAATATAAATCAATAATTATACTTTTTTAATATTCATTAAATAATAGATAAATGAATGTCAATAAATCAAGGAGATGAAGCAAAATGTCAAAAAGATATTCAAGAAGCCTTAAAAGATTACGATAGTTTGAAAAATGAAGACAAACAAGGTATTGAAAATGTAATAAACTCTACAAACATTTCGTTTTTAGAAAAATTCAAATCACTTTATGAAACTGTTTACATTTATATCATAGTATTGTTAATATTTTTGTATTTATTATTTACAAATTTCACACCAATATTGAATATTAAATGGTATATTGATTTATTTAAATTAAATAATGCAATATGTCTTCAAAATTCTGTTTCAGGACTTGAAATAGAAAGTCTACGATATAATTTATCACATTTCATAAAAACAAAATATCATAATATCAAATCGACCTTCGTATTTTCAAAAAAACTTATCGAATACTTCTTTATCTTAATATCAACATTAATGATAATTTTTTCATATTATAAACCATATGGAATATTTGTGACTTTGGTAGTTATTTTATTGGGTTTTGTTTATTATCTGATATCATCATATATCAAACACTGTTTTGTTATTGTAGATGAAATTTTACTTAATGAAGATAGTGATATAAATGTATATCAAAATACATTTATAATTTTGAATGCACTTATTAAAGTAAGTGAAATACAACATGATATTTTCGAAATAAATAATAATAAATTTAATATTGAAAATAAGACCTTAGATAAAATCATTGAAAATAACATTGCATCATATTATAATCTTTCTGTTTCTAGTAAAGTTCTTGAGATTAAACAAAAAGCATACAAAGATTTGGATTTCCTAAAATTTGTTATATTGAATAAAGAATCTTTACATTATTTAAAATATTTTGAAGATATATATTTCAAAGAAGTGGTCGATGCAAAATTTAAAGACGAACATGATGAGTCTTTTGAAAACAGAATTTATATCAAAGATATTATGAAGAATACAGTAGATTTTGATGTAATAAAGAATAATTTTAAGGAAATATTAAAGATTTTACAAACATTTGAAGAATTACCAGAAGAATTCAAAGAAATTTTGGATCATATTGAAAATAATTTACCAATCATTGAAGAAACAGATAGTTTAGAAGATATGATTGAAAAATATGAAGATTTTTATTATAATGACATTTTTTTCGATAATCACACCACAAAGGGTAAAAAACCTCGTAATCTCAATACAAATCGTGTTAAAAAATTGTATTCATTTGAAATAATACAAATGATAAATGAAATACAATACAATCTTGATAATAGCGAATATATTACAAAATATAATACACTAAATGAAAACCTCAAAAAAATACTCAAGGGTAGAATAAAAATTGAAAATAATGATTTTATAAAATATTTATTTACAAATTATGATATACTTAATAGTGATAATAACTATATCCAAGACGATAATAATGTAAAAGGTGAACCTCTACAAAATACAATAAATGCATTTGAAAGAATAGGGAACTCTCTATATAGTTATGTTATATACATTATGTGTATTGTAATATTTTTACAACATTACATTTTCAATACCAAATCATTTACAGAATATATAATTATAATGATTTCAATTATGTTAGTTAGCATAGTGACTATTTTGTCTGATAAAATATATAAATATATGACAATTTAATTAAGAATATTAAAATGAAAAGAACTTCAATAATTTTAGCGTGTGATATAGAAGGTGGTATAGGTTATAAGAATGGAATTCCTTGGAATATACCACAAGAAATGCATAAATTTCGAAAAATAACCACAGAAGTATCTGATCAAAGTAAGAAAAATGCTGTTATAATGGGGAAAAACACATGGTTATCATTAAGGAGAAAACCATTGAAAAACCGTATCAATATTGTAATAACTAAAAGTGAAGAATATGAAAAAGATGATTGTTTAATAGTTTCATCAATTGCAGAAGCATTGGAATATGGTGAAAAAATAAATAATATAGAGAAGATATTTATAATAGGTGGTTCATCTGTATATAATGAATGTTTATATAAATATAATTTTGATATTATCCTGAGTATGTTATATTATGATGAATATAAAACAGATTCGTTTGTAGATATTGAATATCTTTTTAAAAAATATAATTTAGAGAAAGATAAAATATATAAGGAACAACATGAAAACAGATTGTTTGCTTCTTATATTTGTACTCATAAAAGAACTTGACATAAAAGAGTTTCAATATAAATAGGTTCTCTACCATTATTTGTAAGACTTAAAATATGATCAATATAAGAGCTTGATTTCAATATAATATCTTTTTTTTTAGGAATAATTTTTAAAAGATCATGAACAATATCAGAAATTTTTATATTATATTGAAAGATATCATATGATATTTTACGAATTGATTCGAGATTATTTTTTTTCAAGGAAATGTTCTTGATAAAATCTTTAAGAGGAGGATAATTTAAAACACAGAATTCCCAAGAAAGTATTTCTTTATTTTTTAATTCAATTTCTGCAATAAAAATAGCTTTAATAAGATCTCTCGACTTTATTTTTTTTAGATGTTGGTTTAATTCTATTTTAAATTTACTTTGAAATATTTCAATAATATCTTGGTGTTGTAATAAAGGCATTCTTACGAGAGAAAAACGACTTTTTACTGGAATATCTATTTTATCAAGTTTATGTGTTATACAAATAAAGGTAGCATTTTTAGAATATTTTTCTAAAATAATTCTTAAACATGCGAAATCATTTTGTTGTAATGAATCAATATGTTTGATGATAATACAATGCTTTGATTTAATAATATGTTTATTGGTAATAACATGAATAAGAAATTTGGCAATAGTCGAAAATTTTTTAGATGAAATTGGATTGTTGAGATCGATTTCTAGGAAATTGTTATTATATAAATAATGTACATCTTTTCCCCAAATACATTGCTGTTTGTTAAGATGTGATGTATTATATTTATCTTTCAAAATTTCATCAACAAATAAATCAATAGGAAATCCAAAAGGACCGTATAATAATACATTATTATCTGATTTTTTGATAAATTCTAGAATATTTTTATAATATGTATTTTTCAATAAAATAGATTTAAAATCACCTTTTAATACTTCCCATAGATTATTTGTATCATTCTTACACATATATCATTTCATTTATATAAACATTATCATTTTATATAATTTAAATAAATGAATCCATATGACACTCTTGGAATACCAAGAAATTCATCAAAGGATATTGTTAAAAAGAAATATAGAGAAATAGCATTATCGTGTCATCCTGATAAATTAACAAATATAAATGATGAAGAAGAAAAACAGAAAAAGATTCAAAAATTCAAGGAAGTATCAATTGCATATGATATAATAATAAATGATAAATATTATGAAGATCAAGATGCGACATTCAATGATTGGAATGATATATGGAGTACATTTTTTAATCAAGAGAATACAAGTGATATATTGAAGGATGTATTTTTCGATGTTGCAGATTCATTTATAAATAATAATATTAAATCAAAATCATATTATAATCCTAAAAAAGGAGAAAAACATCTTCACGAAATATATTTAGATGTATCTTTTTTAGAAGTTCGAAATAATATAAAAAAAAAGTTAAGGTTAATCTTAACTGATATAGATGAACCAATTTTTGTCGATGTATATTGTGGATCATATCCAAGTGTAACAAAAGAGTATATAGGAGATGATGACATTGAACATGAAATTATTATTAATATGAAATTTAAAGATCAAGATAATTTCGAATATATATGCAATGAAAATGATACTGTAGATTTGATAACATCAACAAATATAAGTTTATATGAATATTTGATTGGTGTTAGAAAGGATATATTTTATATAGATAGGCAATCGATAACAATAGATATATGCAAATTTAATAATAATTATGTCAAATTGGATGGATATGGTTTGAAAGGAGGTGTATTATATGTAAATTTGATTATTGATGCAGTTGAAAAAGAGAAATGGGAGTTATTATGTGATGTTGATAAATCAACTATGGTAAGAATTACAAAATTATTATCAAAAACTATATAAAGATTATGATTATAGTAACAAACATAAAAAGAGAAGAATAATGGCACCAGCTAAAGGTTCAGTTGCAAAAACTGCTGCTCCTGTAGCAAAAGACAAAAAAGTTGTTGCAAAGAAGGAAGTTGTTGCAGAATCACCCCCAGTAGTACAAAAAGTTGAGGTTCCTGTAGCAGTAGAACCTGTTAATGAAAGTGATGATGTTATTTCAAATGTTCTTGAAAAAATTTCAGCTCTTACAGCTCATGTTAAAAGTGTGCAAACATCACTTAAGATTCTCATTAAAGAATTTGATAAACAAAAGAAAATCATTGACAAAGTTCAAAAGAAAAAAGAAAAAGCCAAGAAAACTCCATCAGGTTTTGCGAAACCTTGCAAAATTTCAGATGAACTTTGTTCATTTATTGGTGTAGATAAAGGAACTGAGATGTCTCGTACAGAAATCACCAGACATATCAATTCATATGTAAAGGAACATAATCTTAATAATCCTGAAAATCGTAGAGAGTTTTTCCCTGATAAAAAACTTAAAGCTATCCTTGATGTGAAAGATGGTGAAAAAGTAACCTATTTTATTCTTCAAAGACTAATTGCTCATCATTTTCCACCCAGTGCAGCTAAACTTGCTGCCGCTAAAGCAGCAGCTGTAAAATGATAATTTGTGTTTTTTTTCTGATTTTGATTATATTATTATAATTTAAATATGGATGAATTTTTGAGCAGTCAAAATTCACTGAAGATATTTGTAGCCTGTAATAGAATGTTAAATGAAAAATTTAATGTTTCATTATCCAATGACAAACTCGAGGAACTTATTACAAGAGTTTCAAATCATGTATCCAAAGAATATTCTAATTCTCACACAAATATAAGTGAATTGAATACAATAACGCTTTCTAAGATAAAAGGTATCTATGAGAAATTTCGTGAAAAGGATTTATCAAAACAATCTCCGACTGTCAAAAAAGAGTATTCTGTTGAAAATGAAATTTCAGATGAAAAAATGATAAATTTGAAGTTAAAAGAATTGGAAAAAAAAAGATCTATAATACCTGTATATGATGAAACAGTTGAAACATCTCAACAAAATGATGACAATATAAATACAACTAATACACCTTCTGTATCATTTACATTACAACCTAGTATTTCTCAAAAATCTTTATATCAGACATATGTAATAAATTCTGCAAAAAGAGATTGGATAAAATATCCATTAATAAATGGTTTCAAACAAAGTTTTACTATAAATACCAAGGATTTTATGATATTCCCACATATTGTCATATTACCACATTATATATCTTCAATAACTCCATATATAAAATTAGAGATTTCGAATGAAATACAAAGTTTATTTTATATATTTTCTATCGATCAAACGAATAATAACTGGGATAAATGGAAGACTGTGGAAAATATTGAAAATATATCTTTAGATCGTGGTAATTGGCAGTTCAAATTATATGACTTACATGATCAAGTTATTGATATGGGAGAAGATCGTATACCAATTGATGAGGTAAGTGAACATAATGATAATTTCAAAATCAAGCTTAATTCAAATAAGTTTAAAACAGGTTGTACTCTATGTATATATTTGAACTCGAATCGCTTTATTTATGAAAAAATAATAAAGGTACATGATGAAACATTGGAAATTTTGGAAATATCAAATTCCAATAAACTCAAAACAGATGACTTGATAAATGCAGTGGTTTTAAATACATCTATGCAATATTCCATTATAATGAATTATATACCTAATATTTGAAAATGAGTACATTCCTACATTATTTTCAGAATTTCATGATAAGTTTTAAAATTTATAATTTTTTTTATGAAATGTACTCATTTTGTATTTTGAGCAAATATACTAATTAAAAAAACTCAACAATCGATATTAAACAGAATACAGAAATCGTGAGAACTTCTAATTTGTATACCAGATGCATTTTATCTAGTTCACTTAATCTATCTTTATTTTCATTCATAGATGGGTTCATTCTATTTGCTAAAGAATATAACATTATGATCAAGAACATTTTTATTATTAAATGATAATGGATTTTGAAGAATCCGTTGTGTAAATTGAAATGATTGAAAATTATCCTGATTTTATATTCGTCAATATTTACTATGATAACAGTGAGTAGAATGAGAAATATATATGTAAAACTATAAAAGACTAGAGAATAGAAAAAAGTGGTTATATATCCTGATTCTATGAGTTTTTCAGTGATTGCAAGAGAAATTTGTCTGAAAATAAAGATTGTTATGATGAATATAATTTTATTATCATTAGTAATAACAAGAGCTTTTGCTGGATCCAAATTATTTACTTTGAAAGATTTATAAAACTTGTCTCTAGATTTTTCCTTTGGCACATCATCGTCATTCAAGTCTTTAACATACTGATCCCAAACTTCTGAATATTTCCTATCTATATTGTTTTCCTTATTACCAAGATTCTTCCCTTTTTTCTTTATTATTTCTTTTAATTCTTTTATTATGGTGTCAATACTGCCTATTGCTTCGTTTTTCATAGTTGAAAATGTAACTTCTTTATCATTACCATTATTGTGTGTACCTTCAGTAGCAGCATCACCACCAGCAGGAGTACCACCAGTAGCAGCAGCAGGAGCAGCAGCAGCACGAGCAGGAGCAGCAGCAGCAGGAGCAGCAGCAGTAGGAGCAGCAGTAGGAGCAGCAGAAGCAGCAGTAGGAGCAGTAGTGCTAGATGTGTTTATACCTTTATTTTTTCCGAAATAT
>Ga0222718_10003138_pt1 | contig 14314 bp, 16 predicted proteins | sample C33_27DmetaG_FD_165045 | JGI IMG/M metagenome (GOLD analysis project Ga0222718, IMG submission 165045) | Estuarine water microbial communities from San Francisco Bay, California, United States - C33_27D | ecosystem: Environmental > Aquatic > Marine > Unclassified | place: USA: California... | reverse complement strand
TTAGAAAATACACAGGAACTCTTAGGCAATATGAGAGGTATTCTTAATTATATAGATGGTAAATATGAAATAACCTTAGAAGATACAGCATCATCTACATTCACAGTTACAGACGATCATATTGTTGGCGATAATGGCATAACCGTAAGCTATGAAAACAAATCAGAAAAAGCAAACAAAGTAGTCGTTCAATTTTTTAATGCATTAAAGAAATACGAAATGGATACAGTTACTGTATTTCATGATGCAACACCTAACTATAAATCAGATGATGGTGGAGAAGAATTAGAACTGGTTGTAGATTTTCCTTACATAGTTAATAAATACGTTGCTTACAACATGGGTGAAGCAATACTTGGTAGATCAAGAAACCAGATGACTATCAGCTTTACTGGTACTCCAGAGCTTTACAAAGTAAAAGTTGGAGATGTCATTACCGTTGCTTATACGCCTGTGGGATTTACAGGAAAATTATTTAGAGTTGAAGCAATGGCATTACAACCAAACGGATTGATAGATGTTCAATGTATTGAGTATCTGGACATTTATAGTTGGGAAGCACCACCACAAGAAAACATAGAAGACATTGCAAGAATACCTGCAGGATTTGAAGTTAAAGCCCCAACAGGTTTAGCATTTACTGATTCTAATAGCAGCTCAACAGGAAGACCTTTTCTTTCATGGAACGAGCCAACAGACTTTCCTAATTACGAATACAGAATTTCTATCGTAGATGCTTCAAGCAATAAACTTCTTAATAAGATTGTTGATGATGAATTTGTTGATTGCAATTTCTTACCAGTAGGCTCTAACTATGTTGCTTCTGTTTCTTCTATCAATTCAGTAGGCTCAGAATCCGATGCTGCAACTCTTACTTTTAGTGTAGGAATAGAACCAGTTGCAACTGCTGACATTAAAGATGATGCGGTAACTCTAGCCAAAATAGGCAGTGATGTGCAATCAGCCATTGATGCAGGCGGTACTAACTCAACACAATTAATTAAATCTACCTCTGCTCCTACAACAAGAGAAGATAGTTCATCCTTGCAAGCACAAGATCTTTGGGCAGATACAGATGATAACAATCAAATCTATGTTAGAAATGCAGCTAATAATGGTTGGGAAAAAGCTAGAGATTCAAGTTTAATAACTTTATACAACTCATTAAGCTCAACTGTATCTACTAATAGTTCTAACATTGCTACAGCACAGGGCGATATAGTTACTCTTACAACTGATACTTCAGCTAACGCTACAGCCATCACTAATCTGCAAAGCTCTTTATCTACTACCAACAGCAATGTAAGTGCTAACGCTTCTAATATTACAAGTTTACAAACTCAAGTTACTTCTAATGATGGAGATATCAGTTCTTTATCTAGCTCTTTAACATCTTTAACTTCTACAGTTGGCAGCAATACATCATCTATTAGCACCAATGCAACAGCCATTTCTAGTTTACAAGGCAACGCTTCTGCATCTTATGTTTTGCAACTTAATGCTAATGGCAAGGTTGCTCAAATGGTTCTTGAAAGCAATGCAAGTTCAGGTTCAGGAGCAACTAGCACTATAGCTTTCTTAGCTGATACTTTCAAAATTGATAACGATGCAGGAAGCTCAGTAAGTCCTTTTGTTGTAACTGGTGGAACTGTTTACATAGATAATGCAAGAATAACAGACTTATCAGCAGATAAAATAAGAATAGATAATGTAACACTTGATACTGATGGTTCAGGTAATCTTATTATTAAAACCGAAGGTGTTAACACAACACAAATAGCAGATAGAGCAACCTCAGTGTTTGCAACTGCGACAGGCAGTGTCGGATATTGGTATGTAGATAATCTACCTCAAACTGCTATTGTTACTACAGGCATATTTCAAGCACCATCTACCACAGGCAACACTTTTTTTGTTATTGGTAATACTTATATTAATGCTAACTCAGGAAGCTCTACTGCTGACTGGTGTGAGCTGCAAATACAAAGAAGAAGTGCATCAACTAGTGGCGGTGTAAGCTCTGCTGCTTATTCAACCATTGCAACTATTAGAGCAAGAGGTGAAACAGGAGAAGCATTGCAGTCTATTATTGCTAATGATGCTTATACAGCAGATTATTATTATCAGTACAGAGTAACGCTACAAACCAATGGTACAGGAACGCTTTACAGCACTAGAAGTTATGGAATAAGTGGCATACAAGTTATAGTTAATTACAAATGATGAAAAGAATTAGTTGGTACGATGCAGATGGCAATATAAAGCATTGCCAAACAGTGCAAGAAGGTCTTGAAGATGCTTCTTGTCCTGAAGATGGCTTGAACTGGATAGAGGGGCATCCTGAATTAATACAAAATTCCAAAGTTGTTGATGGCGAAATAGTCAATGGCAACAATGATTCTATTCTTCCAGTGTTAGAAGAATTAAGAATATACAGAGATCTTAGATTAAGAAGATCTGATTGGACACAAATGCCTGATTCACCGCTTTCTGATGCAGGTAAAGCAGAATGGGCAACTTACAGACAACAACTAAGAGATTTACCATCACAATACACAGAGAATGACAATATTGATGATGTGGTATTTCCTACACCACCAACATAAACTACAATAGGGGAAGAGGATTTTAGATGGCAACACACGATTATAATTTAGAAAATGCGACTGGTGCTAACTTTAGAGCAGACTTAAATAACGCTCTATCAGCAATACTTTCTAACAACGCATCAGCTACAGAGCCTACAACTACTACAGCATACATGCTATGGGTAGATACTGCCAATAATCTTCTTAAAATGCGTAACAGCTCCGATGATGGTTGGGTAACTTTACCAGTTTCAATTACTACCTCAAACACTGTAGATATTGATGGTGGTACAGTTAATACAATTACATCGCTTTCTTTTAGCTCTGGTGAAACAGTTACCAGTATCTTAGACGAAGATGATTTATCTTCTGATGATGCTTCTGCATTAGCTACACAACAATCAATTAAAGCGTATGTAGACAGCCAAGTTACAGCTCAAGATCTGGACTTTCAAGGCGATACAGGTGGAGCTTTATCTATAGATTTAGATTCAGAAACTTTTACAATTTCAGGTGGGAATGGTGTTACCACATCAGGTTCTTTAAACACACTGACTATCGCTATAGATAGCAGTGTAGTCACACTAACCGACACACAAACTCTTACTAACAAAAGCATAGATGCTGATAGTAATACCATTTCTAACCTTGAAGTAGATAACTTAAAATCAGGTGTATTAGACACAGATCTAAGCGATGTATCTGCTTCTGATGACACTATAGCTTCTGCAAAAGCAATTAAGACTTATGTAGATTCTCAGGTCACAGCTCAGGACTTAGATTTTCAAGCTGATAGTGGTGGTGCATTATCCATAGACCTAGATTCAGAAACTCTAACCATCAATGGTGGTACAGGCATAGATACTGTTGGTTCTGAAAATACAGTACAAATCAACATAGATAGCACAGTTGCTACTTTATCTGATACACAAACATTAACGAACAAAACCATAGATGCAGACAATAATACTGTTTCTAATTTAGAAGTAGATAATCTAAAGACAGGTGTATTAGACACAGATCTAACTTCTGTTTCTGCTTCAGACGATACTCTGGCTTCCGCTAAAGCAATTAAAACTTATGTTGATGCACAGGTAACAGCTCAAGATTTAGACCTCACAGATGGCACTACAAGCATTTCTATAGATTTAGATTCTGAAGAGCTTTCTGTGCTTGGTGGTACAGGCGTTACTTCTATTGCTTCTGGTAATGGTGTTACTTTAGCTATTGGTCAAGATGTTGGCACAACTGCTGATGTTACATTTAACACAGTTTCAGCAGATTTAACTGGTGATGTTACAGGTGATGTAACTGGTACAGTTTCTAGCATAGCTAATCATTCAACCACAGATTTAACAGAAGGCACAAACCTCTACTATACACAGGCTAGGTTTGATACAGCTTTTAGCGGTAAAGATACTGGAGATTTAACCGAAGGATCTAATCTTTATTACACAGACGAAAGGGTTGACGACAGAGTTAGCAATTTATTAGTAGCAGGCAGCAATGTCACACTTACTTATAATGATGTTGCCAATACTTTAACTATTGCAGCTACAGAAGACAACCTATCTAACAACTCAACAGATGATTTAGCTGAAGGCAGCACTAATCTTTATTACACAGACGAAAGAGTTGACGATAGGGTTGCAAATTTAATTCAAGATGGCACTGGTATATCTTGGTCTTATGTAGATGCTTCTGGAACATTAACACCAACTATTTCATTAACCCCTTTTAGCACTTCAGATCTTTCTGAGGGAACTAATTTATATTACACAACCGCAAGATTTGATTCTGCTTTCTCTGGTAAAAGCACCAGTGATTTAACTGAAGGCACTAATCTTTATTACACCACTGCAAGGTTTGATTCTGCATTTAGCGGTAAATCAACAAGCGATTTAACAGAAGGCACTAATCTTTACTATACCGATGCAAGAGCTAGAGCTGCTATTTCTGTATCTGGTGATTTATCTTATAACTCAACTACTGGCGTTCTTTCATTTACAGAAAGAACCGATGCAGAAGTAAGGGGCTTAGTTTCTGCTTCTGGAGATTTATCTTATAACTCTACTACTGGTGTATTTAGCTTTACAGAAAGAACTGATGCAGAAGTTAGAGGATTAATTTCAGGTGGAACAGGAGTTACTTATAACAACAGCACTGGTGAAATTTCTATTGGTCAGGCAGTTAGCACTACTTCTGATGTTACATTTAATGATGTAATTATTTCAGGCGATCTTACAGTTTCAGGAACTACTACTACAGTTAATACCGAAACAGTTACTATCGCAGATAACATTATCGTTCTTAATTCTAATGCTACTGGTACTCCAAGTGAGAACTCAGGTATTGAGATTGAGAGAGGAGATGCAACTAATAAAACACTTATATGGGATGAAACAAATGATAAATGGACTGTAGGTTCAGAAACTTTTGTTGCAGCTACTTTTGAAGGAAATGTTACAGGCAATGTAACTGGTAATGTTACAGGCACAGTATCAGATATATCTAATCACGATACCGATGATCTTTCTGAAGGTGCATCTAATCTCTATTACACAACAGCTAGATTTGATTCAGCATTTAGTGGCAAATCAACTTCTGATTTAACAGAGGGAACTAACCTTTATTACACAACAGCACGATTTGATTCAGCGTTTTCTGGTAAATCAACTTCTGATTTAACAGAAGGAACTAACTTATATTACACAACCGCAAGAGCTAACTCAGACTTTGATACAAGACTTGCAACTAAATCAACAACCGATTTAAGCGAAGGTACTAACCTCTATTACACCACAGCACGATTTGATACAGCCTTCTCAGGTAAAGACACCGATGATCTTACTGAGGGTGCAACTAATTTATATTACACCGATGCTAGAGTAGATTCTCATTTATCAGGTGGTACTGGAGTAACTTACTCAAGCGGTGTTATCTCAATAGGACAACCAGTAGCAACAACTGATTCAGTTACCTTTGCAGGTGTCATTTCAGACTTTACTGGTGACATTGAAGGAGCAGTTAAATTTACTGCTAAAGCGGATGTTGCTCTTACTAAAGGTCAAGTAGTTTATATTTCAGGTGTTTCAGGAACAGTACCTACAGTTAATCTAGCTGATGCAGACAATAGTTCTGCTATGCCTGCTTTTGGTCTTGTTGCTGCAAATGCTAATCAAAATGCAGCAGTTGAGATTATTACTTTTGGTTCTTTAACTGGATTAAATACTTCTGCTTTCACAGTTGGCAAATCAGTTTATGTTTCAACTACCGCAGGTGCTTTAACAACTACTGCACCTACAGGCGAAAGCTCACTAATTCAAAACATAGGTCAGGTACAAAGATCTCATGCTTCTGATGGTATTATTAAAGTAGGCGGTGCAGGAAGAACTAATGCAACACCCAACCTAAACTCAGGCAAGATTTTCTATGGTAATGGTTCAAATCAATCAACACCAACTACTCTAGATACAAGCATAGTTCCTGAGAACACTAACCTTTATTACACCGATGCTAGATTTGATACTAGATTCTCTAGCAAAGATACAGACGATTTAACCGAAGGTGCAACTAACCTTTACTATACAACTGCTAGATTTGACACTGCTTTCAGTGGCAAAGATACAGACGATCTAAGTGAAGGAGTAAGCAATCTCTACTTTACCGATGAAAGAGTAGATGACAGAGTAAGTAATTTACTTGTTGGTGGAACTGGAATCACAGTTACTTATAACGATGTAGCCAACACCTTAACGATTGATGGATCTGCTCAATATGGCGATAGCGATGTAGAAGCATATCTATCAGGTGGAACTGGAGTTACCTTTAGCAGTGGAGTTATCTCTATTGGGCAATCAGTAGCTACTTCTGATTCACCTACATTCCAAAACTTAACACTTAGTGGCACAGATTCAATCAAAGTACCATCAGGTACAACTGCACAAAGAAATGGAACACCAACCGCAGGTATGTTTAGATACAATTCTGAAACTGGTGAATTTGAGGGTTATACAACTGAATGGGGTGCTATCGCAGGTGGTGGTGGTGGTTCTTTCTCTACCAATATCTTTACAGGTGATGGTAGTGATACTACCTTTACATTATCTTCAGCACCATCAAGTGAAAATAACTTAATAGTATTTATTGATGGTGTATTTCAGGCTCATGATAGTTATAGTGTTTCAGGAACTACTTTAACTTTCTCTGAAGCACCTGCAAATGGTAGAGTTATCACAGCTTATAATGCTGAAGAAGTTTCAATAGGAACTCCAAGTGATAATTCGGTGGGCATAGCTCAGTTAGATGTATCTGATGGAACTAATGGTCAGGTACTTACTACCAATGGTTCAGGTACTTTATCTTTCTCTACCATCTCAGGTTATACAGATAGTGATGTTGAGACTTATTTAAATACTTCTACTATTTATACGGATGCTACGAATGATAGGTTGGGTATAGGTACGAGTAGTCCTTCATATATTTTAGATGTAACTGGAGCTGCTTCAGAGGTTGGAAAGTTCAAGAGAAGCACAGTAGGAACTACAGAGGTTTTAATTGATACTTCAGGTAGTGGCGATGCTAGATTAGTATTTGCTGATAATGGTACTGATTCCTACGCTATTGGTAGAGATAATACCAATGGAGATTTTGTAATTGCTGCAAGTGGCGTATTAGGCACAAGTAATTTAATTAATATTGAATCAGGTGGCAATGTTGGTATAGGTACGACTAGTCCTGATAGATTTACAATTAGCGGTGGTGCTTCAGTTACAGATGGCACAACTCTTACAATAGACAGTGGCTCTAATACAAATAAAATGCCCAAACTTGAACTTGCTGCTTACAATGTGGCAAATGGAAACGATATTGGGCAAATAATTTTTGGACATTTTGGTGGTGATGCCACCGCAGATGGATATGGAGTTATAGCTGCTGAAAGAGTATCAGGCGGTGGTGATGGAGATATAGATCTTACCTTTGGTACTGGTTCTTCAGGCACAGAACGCATGAGGATAAGTTCCATAGGAGACATGCATCTTGGTCAAAGTGATGGAGATGTAAAGTTCTATATAGGTTCTCAAGGCGGTGGCTTTGGTGGCAATGCTTCACACAATATAAGAGCTTCAGGTTCAAGTTTATTATTTAATGCAGGTGGAGCTTCAGGACTATACGCTTTTGAAGTTAATGGTTCTGAGAAAATGAGGATTACTAGCGATGGTGGAGTTTCTGTTTCTAATGATGGGCAAATGGGTTATGCAGGCTCAAAGTTTCATGTTAAAGGTACAGCGTTTACAACAAGTGATAGTTCAGGAAATAACACTGGCGGTTTTTCTACTTTTTCTGGTTATAAAAGTGTAAGCAATAGTGCAACCACACTTTTTACACTTAATAGAGATAATGGTGCTCATAGTGGAGTTATAATCATTACAAAATCAGAAGCAGGCGATTCAGCTTCTGCGATTTATTCATTTGCTGCAAACTATGGACAAACTCCTGATTTAGATTTATTAAGTAGTGCAACGGCAGTGTTTACAGGGTTTACTTTAAGTGCTTCAATGAATAATGCAACCTTAACAGTACAGTTAACACATGGGGCAGCAGGCAGCAAAAATTACACTTATACTGTGCTTTATGGTGGAAGTGCTAAATCAACAACACCAACATTATATTAGGTACAATTATGATCAATATAGAATGGAAATTTAAAATCAAAAAAACAATACCTTATGTTGTTTCAACACAACAAAGAGATATCGTTGAAAGTTTTTTAGCTTCTTGTGTAGCAACAGATAGTGAAGATGCAGAAAATACTGCAAATACAACTGCTTTAATTAGCTTTGATGTAAGTGAAGGGGTTACTCAAAACTTTATTGAATTAACCGAAGTAAACAATGAAACTTTAAAAAATTGGGTTATTGATCGCTTGGGACAAGATTGGGTAACTAATGCAGAGCAAGAATTGATAGAAACACTGGAGAACGCATAACATGGCAAATACGAAAGTACCTAATGAATTTCTGGAAGATAATTTAGTTGTTGCAGGAGATCTTGGTGTTGGAACTAGCAGTGTCAACAATCCATTTTCAGCAAATACAGCAACACAAATTGGAGACATAACAGAAGGCTCAAGTTTATTAACTCTTGCAGGTACTACACAAGGTTCAATATATTTTGCAGATAGTACAAGCGGTGGTGATAGATATGCAGGTTATATAGATTACAACCATTCAGGTAACTACATGGCTTTTGGTGGTAAAGGCAATGGCAGTGAAATGGTTAGGATTGATAGTTCAGGCAATGTTGGTATTGGTACGAATAATCCTGCTGCTAAGTTAGAGGTCTATGGAACAGCCGATTCATCACCACAAACTAGCAGCGGTATCTTTAAGATTAACAGCACAGCAACTAATGCAATATGCTTTGGCACATTAAACAGCAGTCCCTTTGGTTCATATATTCAATCAGGGGGTAGTGGAGTATATCCATTAGTATTAAATCCCAATGGAGCAGCAGTTACAGTTGGAACAACTAGCACATCAGCTTTAAAAATGCACATTAAAGATGACACCACATCCACTACATCTATAATGATTGTAGAAAATGTAACATCAGCAGTTTCTGCTAATTCTGTATTACTAGATTTAAAGTTCAGTGGAGATGACTCCTTTAGTAATTGTGATTACATTAAATTCCAAGATAGTAGCGGTGAAGAGGGAGTTATTACAGGCGATGGTGGTGGTAGAGTTTATTATGAAATTACTTCCGATTATCGTAAAAAAGAAAATATTGTTGATTACACTGGCGGTTTAAATGTTGTAAATAATTTAAGTGTAAAAAATTACAACATGATTACAAATCCGAATATTACTTATACAGGTTTTATTGCACACGAAGTACAAGAGGTTGTAGATGGAGTTGCAAGAGGAACTAAAGATGCTATTGATGATGAAGGCAATCCAATTTATCAGGGCTTAGATTTGTCTAAATTAGTTCCACATCTAGTTTCAGCCATCCAAGAACTATCCGCTAAATTGGAAGCTGCTGAAGCAAGAATAGAAACATTAGAAAACTCATAAAAAAATAATATATAATTAATTAAAACTTTTAGGAGAAAAACATGGAGAAAAAAGATAATAACAACATGAACGAAGATCCAGTAATCATTACCTTAGACGATAAGCAATTTAGAGCTTCTGAACTTAACGATGATCAGAAAGTTCTTGCTGCTGAGTTGCATGGTATCGCTGATGAAATGCGACAGCTAGAAGCTAGGTTCAACAAGCTCAACAGAGATAAGAACTATCGCATCTTGGATTTTCAAAACAGCTTAACTGCAACTGAAGAAGTTGAGGTTGTAGAAGCTGACGAGGAGAAATAAATGTTTGAAGTATTAACTGTAGCAAACTCAATCTTAATTATTGGTCTTTGTTGGATGCACAAAGATCTTATCGAAAAGGTATTTAAAAAATAATGTCTAAACCAACAGTACAATCAGTGCATGCATCTCTCAGTGAGCATGAAAAGATTTGTGCTGAAAGGTGGAAGACTTGCTTTAAACAATTAGAGCAACTTAACTCAGATATTACCTTTATTAGAAACTGGATCATTGGTGGCATAGGCACTATTGCCTTAGCTTTCTTAGGATTCATTCTTTCCACAATATGAAATTTGACAAAATCAAAGGTCTTATAGGCACACTAGCACCAACTATAGGAACTGCTTTAGGCAGTCCATTAGCAGGTGCAGCAGCTTCTATGATTGCCGATGCTTTAGGTTGTAAACCTGAGCAAAGAAGCATAGAGCAAGCAATACAACAAGCAACGCCTGAACAGATCATGGAACTCAAGAATAAAGAACTTGAGTTTGAAGCTAAGATGAAGGAAATGGATGTAGATGTGTATGCAATGCAAACTCAAGATCTACAGGATGCTAGAGCTAGGTTTAGCAAAGATTGGACTCCTAGATTTCTTGGCATCATTACCATGCTTGGATTCTTGTCTTACATCTTCATGGTAACTGTTTATCCAGTAGACGATGCTAATGACGATACTATCATGCTTATTATTGGGCAAATTTCAGGAATTGCTACAGCAGTGATATCTTTCTATTTTGGGTCAAGCAATATATCCAATAAAAAATAATGGCTAAACCTAAGCAATCGGTAACTAAAACACATGATTACCAGAGAGCCAAAACTAAAAGAACTTCTATTGGCTCATCACCAAACACTTATCCAAAAAACAAAAACAAAAAAGCACAATTTAAAAAGTACAGGGGACAAGGCAGATAATGTATTTAGCTATGAATGAAAATAAGATAGACTACGCTACTCTCAAAAAAGAGATCATTGAAAAAGAAGGCATGGTGCTTCACTGCTATGATGACCCTTTAGGAAAGAAAACTATCGGGGTGGGTAGACTAATAACTGAAGATGGGGGAATCACAGAAGAAGAAGCACTATATCTTCTTGATAATGACATCAAAAAAATAGAAAAGTTCTTAGATGAAAGATGGGCAATCTGGAGAGATCTACCTCTTGAAGCTCAATACGTAACTTTTGATCTTTGTTTTAATATCGGACTAAACGGATTCATGGCATTCAGAAAGACCAGAGCTTTTATGGAACTGGGCGAATGGGAGAAAGCTGCAGAAGAAATTTTAAATTCCAAATATCATGAGCAGCTTCCAAGACGAAGCATGATCAATTCTGAAAGATTAAGGAGATGTGCTGATAGCTCATAAGTGTCATGGCTCTGCATCATACTCATCACATTGGTAATGCAGGAGAGTTTTTAGCTGCAAGCATTATTGCCCAAGTAGCAGACCAAGTATTCATAACCAGTCAGGGCATCGCAGATATAGTTTTTGAATACGATTGCAAATTCTATAGATGCCAAGTAAAAACTAAATCACAACACGAAATCCATCGCATCAATTGGCGATTTGATCTGAGACGTAGCAAAGCAAAAGACAGACAATATCCAGAGAACACCATAGATCTATATGCTCTGGTTTCTTTAGAGCTGCGGAACGTAGTGTTTATTAGAGATCATGCTGATAAACAGATCACTATTAAAGATGATCACATGAAGCACAACGATGCAGTCAAAAACCTCTTAGATATCCTAGAAAAATAATTTAATTAAATACTATACAAATGTATAGTTATTTGGTTTAATAGATTCATTAGTAATTATTTTAAAGGGAAAAAATTATGAATTACAAAGAAATTAAAAAACACAATAGAGCAGAAAGAAAGAAATATGATGATACTTGGTTAAGTGACAATCCGTATGAACCAAAATATATTAATTTGCTTGAGTATGTTTTTGATCATGCAATAACTGATAAAGGAATGACAGCGTATGATAGATTACGTTTCCATCTTTACAATCCAAATGGTGTTGTAAATCAATTGCCTTCATACGATGACTTTCAATATATCAATGATTCTTCCATGATTAATATGAGTTATATCCGATTCAGTAAATTTGATAATTATCATGCTAAGGAGTTGCAAAGATTAGCAAAACTTTCAAGAGCAAAGACTAGAGATGTTAATTATCACATTGCAAGAATTTACAACGATATTGAAGAAGCAAAAAAAACCATGATTGAGCTAAAACTTACAGGCTCACTTACTTATGCAAAAAGAGAGGTGGCGTAATGAAAGCAACAAAACATTTAACTGAACTATTAGCTTTTTATTATGCAACCAATGATGTGCAAATATTGGAAGAGATAATTAATTATCTTGGCATTGATTGGTCTGAGTTTGTAGCCAAGTCTGAAAAGTACGAATCAAATTTTGCGATATGGAGACCATACATAGAGCAAGAAATAAATAGAAAAAAATATAGCATATGAAATCAATCAGATTACTCAAGTGGGGTGGTGGCTATGTCACCATCCCTACAGAAAGCATCAGAGGTATTATCAATAGCTACGAAGGTACTTTGATCTACACCACTGACAATGTGTACAAGGTCACTGCTTCTAAAGAAGAGATTGAAGAGCGTTTAGTAAGGAGAGCATCATGAAGTATGCATACTATATAGGTGAAGGCGGTAAAGTTCCTGCTATAGTCGAAAAAGAAAAAAGAGTTTACGCTGATGTTAAATTATTACCAGACATTAGCAGGCGTAATTCTTGGGAGCTGTGGGAAGTTCCTATTGAAGATTTAGCAGAAACAACTGACTTCAAGATTGTAAGTAATGTCATTTTTGGTGATGTTTTAGTTTGGAATAAATCATGAACCTATCTAACCACGAACTATATTTCACCTCTAGCAGAGGTGTCATCCAATGGGATTGGAAGGGTGAGAACACACCTAAAGATAATCCAGACCCTAAGTACAAGGCATACAACCATCAATGGTACGTGCCTAAGAAATCAGAACTCATGATCATTAGTGATTTGCCTAGTGCTGAAAAGCAGCAAGTCAAAGATGAACTGTGGGCATCTCTGGAAGCTGAGATTGATTACATGAAAGCTATCAGGAAAGTCCATTTAGCTAACCATAAAAACAATAAGGGGGTTTAACATGGTTAATTTTTTATTAGGAATAATCGCAACTCTAGTTGCACAAAAGCTGTACCAAGCATACAAAATTAAACGTAGGCACTATCTTGCTTGGAGATATGTGCCACATCAATACAGGATAAAAGGATGATTGATCAAGAGTTTGTATCAGTGCTTACCTTTTTACTACTCATTGGAACTGTATTCTTCATGGTGCAAAAATAATGGGCGAGAGAGAAGGTAAGTTAACCAGAGACGATAGATTAAGTGCAAGCACTTATTCTCAAGCGAATGGCAACAGTCCTTATGGCTCAAGGCAAGAGCTTATAGACAGAGCTATGAGAGCTAGTGAAGGAGAGAACGTGAGAGTGGAACTGGACAGCGTTGCAGTTGATCTAGGTCATTTCATGGAAGGTCATATCATTCGCTATGCATGTGAGAAGCTAAATCTCAGGGATGTAAAAACGGAGTTTGGTCAGAAGTTTGAGCATCCCTTCTTTCCTGTTGAATGTTCTTTAGATGGAACTGCAATCGCAGATGATCTGACGTATGTAGAGAATCCAGATAAAGGAGTTTACATTCCAGAGGGCGATGAGATTCACCTAGATGGCATGGGTGTTATTGAATGCAAGTTGACAAAAGCATATCCACCGCAAGACGGTAAACCTGCTATCTGGAGAGGATGGGAACAGCTCAAGACTCAGGTCGAATGTGTTGGGTGCAACTGGGGTGTCTTAGTTGTCTTTTATCATATTCAACCTGAGATACATTACTACTTCTATCAAAGAGACCCTGCTTTTGAAGCAGAGCTGAAAGAAGTTGCAGAAGACTTTCAATACAGAGTCGATACCAAGACTTACTATGACCCTGTAACTTCAGATGATGCATGGTTGAAATATCAGAAAGTGATTCCAGATGAGGTGGCAGAATTGCCTGCTACAGCGATTAATTTATTGGCTCAGATAGAAAGACTAGATGAGAACATAAAAGCATCGCAGGAAGCACGAGATGCTCTGCAGGCTACGGTCATGGATATGATTGGTAATGCAGAGAAAGCTGTTGCAGGTGAGTATGAGATCTCATGGGGCAACATTAGGTACAAGGCACAACCTGAAAAGTTAGTGGAAGCTAAACCAGAAAGGATTGTGAGACGTAAGAATATTAAGTTTAGAAGGGTAGCAACGTAGGAGATATGTATATCT
>Ga0222718_10003134_pt1 | contig 14329 bp, 22 predicted proteins | sample C33_27DmetaG_FD_165045 | JGI IMG/M metagenome (GOLD analysis project Ga0222718, IMG submission 165045) | Estuarine water microbial communities from San Francisco Bay, California, United States - C33_27D | ecosystem: Environmental > Aquatic > Marine > Unclassified | place: USA: California... | reverse complement strand
CATTGTTGCGTGTTGATCTTCACTTGGCAAACCAGAATCATCTATAGGTGGATATTGAACTTCATTTACTTGCCAATTACGATCTGGGTCTACATATGAAACAATAACTCTATTATATTTTTCATTTTTTGCAGGACTTGATAAATTGTATCCACCAATAATATCATCTTCAGTTAAATTTATAGATGCAGTTCCTGTTGTTTCAATAATTAGATTATATTTACCTTGTGTATATGGAAGATAACCTCTACAACCTTTTAACAATTCTCTAACATTCTCTAATATTTTTTTAGAAGTATCTAAAACAGCATTAGATTCAAATAAATTAATATCACTTCCACCTGAATATGGAGTTACTTGAGTATTACAAATTAAACTTGCATCATAAAAACTTTGTAAGTTTATTTCATTTACACTTAAACCTTTTCCATATCTTGTATCTGTTAAATAATCTAATAAACACCAAGCTGGATTAGATGTAAAACTTGGCGATTGTTCTACTAGACTTGCATTATAAGTTTTAACTTTTTTACCTTGAACTACTGCTTGTATTTTTGGTATTCCATTAAAAATATCTTGATTCCATTTAAACTTAACTGCTAAGTAAGATAAGCCAGATAATTTATGATTAGTTCCCCAACTATCTAATTCAGATAATAAACTAGATGAAGATTGACCATCGGAGCCAAAATGAGGTTCTAGTGTAATTAAACTTTCACTATCTCTATAATAATTTGAATCTGAACTATCTACTGAAACTTGTGTATTATCTGCAAAAGCACCATCAAAAGTAACAACTCTATCATCAATTCTTATTTCACTAATTCCATTTATTTCTCCCTCACTCATTACTAGAGCGATATATAAATAATTATTATCAGTTCCTGAAGTTTCTATAAAAACTCTAGTTCCTCCTAATAATCTTGTTCCATAAACTACAGGTATGTTTGCATCGTTAGATTGTTTGTTAATTAGAACACCTGTTTCAAATTGATCTGATTCATTTAGTGAATAATCAGGTAAGTCAGGAACTTTTGGTCTAAACACCCAAGCTAAAGCAACTGTTGCAATTATTTTTACAACAGGGTTCATGTTAGTAAAGAAACTTAATGCAGAACTTATAAATCCACCAAAACCACCAAAGCCCATTATTCTCTACCCCATCTTACATCTAATACAGTTTGTGAGGCAAAATCCATTCCAACATCTGTACTAAAAAATCTTTGTTGTGATGTATTGTTAGTCTTACGACCATTTTTCTTTTCAAAGTCAGCCCAATGAGAAACTACTGTTAAATTAACAACACTATCTTTATCAGTTTCATTAACTGCAAAGTTTTCTATGTTTCCTTGGTATAATAAAAAAGGGTCAGCAATTAATGAACTATCAGTATCTAATAAACCTCTATAGATACTTACTTCATCGTTTGTAATGTTTTCATTAAGTACTGTTGATATAAAAGTTTGATCAGCACCAGATAGTGAAATAGTTAAACTTGATTTAGTAACATCTATTTCTTCTGAAAAATCTGAAACACCAATAACAAAATCTGATGGGTTATAAGTTACAGATGAACCTGATACTGAAGATGTTAATGAAAAAGAACAGTCAGTAAAATTAATAGGAGTATTGAACCCAATAGTGAGAAGATGAACGGGTCTAATGTCATTCGTCGCTAATGCTGTCTTGATTGATGATGTTAAATTCCTTGTCATTATACTTCTCGTAGGTTGTTCTGGTTAATTGTTCAGTACCTTTTATCATACTAAATTCAAACTTGCCATTAGGTTTTTTAAATTCCTTTAGGTCGTTTGTTTGAGTATTAATTTCACTTTCGTCTACAACAATTTCAGCAACAAAATCAGCAGTAACTAGATGGGTTATTTTATATTTCATTAAAGAGCTTCTTCTACATCCATTTCAAACTGATACAATAAACTTCCATCTTGTGTATTACCTACTACTCCAAATTCTTGAATATCACTTGTGTTATAAACTGTGAATGGAACATTATCGTATTGAATATCTGAATTAGTTATAGTAGTTGTTAGAGGTGGTTCAATAGTTAAAGTTCCTGTTGATATATCGTTTTGATCTTCAACAACCATATAAACTTTATCATGGGATGCAAACTTTATAAAATCTCCAGCTTTCAAAGTTCCTGTTCCTGTACCTCCTAAAGTTATAGAAGTAGCACCAGCACTTGCAGTTCCGTTTGGAGTTCCACTTGCAGTACCTGTTGCATCTTCGATTTCTGGTGGAATAATTGTAAAATTTTCTTTTCCTGATCTTTGTTTCAACATAAATGCCATTAGTTGTCCATATACTTCAGATCGTTTTGCAGTAATAATTTGAATTGTAAATCCAAACCTTTGATTGTCTATTTGTCTTGAAAGTTTTTTACCTGATACTGATTTAGATAAAATAGTTGTTTGATTAGATTTAATTCCTAGTGTACTAAATTTAGCAGTTGAAATAGGAAACGCACCAGCCATTAGATTAAACTCTCTTTCCCTCTTTCATTAACTGCATTGTTAATTAATTGAGTTATAGTTCCTCTTGATCTAACTAATAAATCTTCAAAACCACTTGCATCTAAAGTATTAATGTTAAATGTTACTTGTGTTGCTCCACCACCTGTTCCTCTAGCAGATTGTTCTATTTGTCCTGTAGAGTTTGGACGGAAAATTTCAGGACCGTTCTCTCCAACTAATATTGGTCTTCCTTTTGATACAGCTCCACCTTTTGCAAATCCAAAAGAAAATCCTCCACCACCTGATAAAGCATTTAACAATATTTTTCTTTTTAGTTCTGTGTTTTGAGATTTCATTAAGTTTAATTTTTCAGCTTCTACTTTAATTTCATCTTCTCCTAAAAGTTTTTTAATTTGTCTTAATGCTATTTCTTCAATAAGTCTTGCAACAATATTAACCATAATATTTTGTGCTAGTTGTTTCATTGTCATTCCAAATTCTTTTCCTAAAACTAAAACTTCAGCTAAACCTTTTGACATACTTTTTATTGAACCTAAAATTTCCTTTGCAATAGTTTCGTTGATACCCTCTAATTGTTTTTTTATTTTTTCTTTTAATATTTCAGAAACTTTACCCCAACTTGCTCCTGTTTCTTTTGATTCTTCTTTAACTTTACCAGCTAACTCTAATAATTTTTTCATCTGTTCATTTGTAAGAATCATTCTTTTTTCAATTGTTTTAATAAATTCATTTATTGCTCTAGTTGATTCCATCCATTCTTCTGAATATTGACCAGCTTGTTTTGTTTGTGCATTTATTTGAGCTAAAGGTGTATTTAATCTTTCAGCAACATCTTTAAATTCTTCTACTGTTTTTAAATTAGCTTCTAATGTTTCTTTTGAGATAATTCTTAAAAATCTCATTGATCTTGCAAGTCCTTCAATAAGACTTCCATAAGCACTTACTAGACTTCCTAACATTGATCTAAGTGTGTCGAATATTGCACCTAAGAAAACTACTAATAATTTTCCTTTACCACCTAACATTAAGAAACCAACTACTCCAAGTTCTCTAACTCCTGGAGGCATAGATTTTAAAACTTCTAATGTTCCTTTCATAGCATTAGCTACAAAATTAAAAGGTCCTCTAAGAGCATCTATAACTATTGCTCCACTAATTAATATTTGTTTAGTTACTTTAATTAAAAAATCTGAAACCTTACCACTTAACATAGCTAAAGTTTCTCCATTATTTTCTATAATGTCATTTAGTTCTGCTAATCCATTTTTAATAAAATCAAAAAAACCAGCTCTATTAGTTTCAAGTTTAAATTTGAAAAGTTTATCTGATAACATTGAAAGTGTACCTGTGAAAGTAACTGCCATAACTTCCATAGCTTTACCAAACTCTCCATCAGGACCAAATACTTCAAAGAATCTATCTTTGGTTTCTTTAGCTGTTGCTTTTGCTCCAGCTTCAAAACCTAATAATGCTCTAACACCTTTTTCTCTAAATACATCTGCCGCCGCTATACCACCAGCAAATGATCTTTGGATTTGAGTTGCTGTCATAGCAAAGTCTAATCCTGTTACTGTTGCAACATTACCTGTAACTTCTAAAATTTTTGAAAGTTCTTCTGCATCTTTTGATACAACAGCAAGATTTCCTGAAGCCGCTGAAATTTCTTCTAGTGAAAAAGGTACTCTAGCCGCAAAATCAATTAAATTATTAAATGCTTTGTTACCTTCTTCCATTCCTTTAAATAGGAATGCAAATCTAACACCTAAGTTTTCTACTTGTGAACCAACATTAACTAAAGATCGAATAACTAATGCACCACCTATACCAGCTAATGCACCTTGTATTGAAAATACAGTTCTTTGTAATCTACCTAAACCAGCTTGAACAGAACCTAATGCCTGTTTTGTTTTATCTTTTGCAAGAATGTTTATAAGTAAATTTTGAGCCATATTTATTTCTTCATTTGTCCTTTAGATTTTTCAACTTCATCTAACATAAAGCCAACCCAAAGATTAAACTCATATTCACTCATCTGACTTAATTCAGATAAATTTATTTTGAGCCTATCTGCTACTATTAGCATATTTTTAAGCTCTATGTCAGTATTTACTTTTTTTTTAATTCCTCAGGACTAGGAGTTTGTACCATAGCTACTGCTATACGAGAAAGGACATCTGAATCTACTTTGTGCATTATAGCTAACTTATCTTCTAAAGAGAAAACCTTGTTTCCGTCTTGGTCGATTGCTTTCATTATAACTACATCAGCTAATAAACCAGCATCGTTAAGATTTTCTGTTTTATTAAATAACTTTTTCTTTTCTGCTAATGTAATAGGATTCCAATAAATTACAGTTGCCTGTCCTTTATCATCTTCCCATTCAGGAACTTCGATAGATTGAACACCTAAGTTCTCAAAATGAGACTTTGCTCTGTCAATAATCTTCATAAATTAGATTATACAGTTCCTACAGTTAAAGCACCTGTTCCTTGGAAAGTAATACTTCTAGAAACTACTCCATCCAAAGTATTTGAAATTGACATTCCTGTTACAATTCCTGAACCTGAATAAGATGCATCTCCAGCAGTATCGCCCTCTGGAAGTAATGTGAAAGTTAAAGTTGATCCAACAGTCATTTCTTCTTGTGAAGTATCTGCTTCGTCAAAATGACATTCAACAGAACCACTAAATGAAGTTCTTCCTGCTAAAAAAGTTTTTGCAGAATCTGATAAAGCTGTATCTTCAACAACGTCGCCTGTAGTCTCTAACGTAAAAGCAGTTACTTCTCCTGTTGTGTTAGCTCCTGTTTTGACGACTCCTTCTTTTCCGTGATGGGTTGCCATGATTTTTTCTCCTTAGTTTTAGTTTTAGTAATAGCTGGTTTATATCCTAGCTTCTCATAGTGTGCAAGATTATTTTCATTAATTGTAATCTCATAACTACCTTTAAACATTTTTATATCTTTTGCCATAATAATACCTTTATAAATTATTTATTATTCTTCTTCAAGTTCATCTTCTTCTAATAAATCCTCATCTAAACTATCTTCAATCATATCTGGGTTTTCTTCTAATTCCTCTAAAGTGTCTCTAAGTTCAGCAATAATTAATGAAACATCATCTGCTTTCTTTTCTATTTTATCTAACTTCTTATGTAATTTATCAAAAATATTCATTATACTGTTCCTGATTGATGTTCATAAACAACTCTTACTATCATTTGTACTCCTCCATATGGAAATAATGTTCCAGCATCGGTTTCAATAGATATAACTTCAGTATCTAAAGCATTTCCATCTCTAGTTATATCAACTTCTAACGCTTCTTCAATAACTTCTAATAATTGATTTCTTGCTGTGTCAATATTTGATTCGTTTGTTTTTACAAAACCAGATATTAGAAATTCTAAATTATTTATTCTAGTTCTTCCTCCATTTCCTAACTCTTGATCTTCTTTTGTTTCTTCTTGGGTTTGAATTAGTACTGCTGGAAATTGTTGTTCAGATAATTCTTCTAATGGAAATGGTTGTCGAGTTACTTTCTTAATAGTTATTGCACTGATACCACTTATTGTAGTTACTAAATTACTTGCTATGTTTTCTCTTACACTCATAACTTCATTCTTCTCATTTGTTGTTTAATTAAATTTTCGAATTGTCGTTTTATAACATTTTCTACTTTTTTATTAAATCCAAAAAATGGTCTAGCAGGAAGATTACCAGCACCTACTTGATGCCAATATGCTCTTTTTGCTAATCCTTGATCATTAAAATAAACTTGTGCTTTATAATTATTAACTACTCTTGATTTCATGCTTTGCAACATTCTGTTTGTATCTTGAAGATCAACAGTAGTCTTGCCTTTTAATGCTGAGTATTCTGGAGAGTAGTCTTTAAATCTACCACCTGTATATTTTTGTCCTTTAGTAGTTTTTTCTTCAATAATATTTCTTAATTGTGCACCAGCTTGTTCAACTCCCATTTTAGTTATATGAGGAAATTTTTTTAGAAATCTATTAAATTTTTTTTGAATGTTTTTAGTATTTGTAGTGAAGTTAATTGATAAAGCCATTATCTAATAAGTCTTCCTGAACCATGTAAGTTTTCTCTTTCTGCAACACTAATAGTTTGGTTATTATCAGCATCGTATTCAACTCCATCTTCAAGTACTTTTTGAAATTCTATATTGTATTGACTGTTATAGTATTCAATCATTCTTTCAAATCTATCTTTGTCAGCCTCTGGTCTAAATTTTGTTAATGCTGGAAAGAAAAATTTACCTAAAAATAAATAAACACCAGCTCTTTTAAATTGATCTAAATTAACTCTATCGTTTTCTAACTCTACTGTATTTAAAACTGTAATATCTGTAAAAACATTTGTTTTGTATGTTTGCCACCACTTAATTCTTAACTCTCTTAAAATATCATCTGTTGTTAAACCTAACCATGTTGTTACTTTTGAATCATTTGAAGCTATACCAAAATCAAAAGCATCTGGTTGATAAGTTTGAACATCAGCTACTGTAATAACATCTGCACCTGTAAAGTTTGCCATAATAAATCCTTTTAGTTAGAGGGGGATTGCTCCCCCTCATAAGTCTAATTATTAAAGTGCGCCGTCTACTGTTACTTGGCAACCAAAGTCATCTTTGATTACACCTGTACCGTAAGTAACTGTACCTACGATCTCAGTAGCTCTTAATGAAGCGTCTCTTTGAGTCTCAATTTTGAAATCAGATTTCATAGCAAGACCTAAAGATTGTGGATGGAATACACCACCTACAACATCATCATTAACGTCAGCCGCAATGTTAGCATTTTCAAAAAGATCAATACCAAATACTGTTCCAACGTAACCATTTCTTAAAGTTTCGTTTCCAATATCTGACATAGCATTTGCGTTAGTTGAGTAACCAGCATTTGCTAATGCTTTTTTCAAATTGAACATAGCTTTAGGACTGAACACACCATAGTAAGGTCTAGGTATGTTTAATGATCTTAAAGTTGCTTCAGCTGATAAAAGTAGATCTGGTGTTAATTCAGTTCCAGCCGCACCTAAGTCATTACCTGATGCAAATGAACTAAATAGACCAGCTAAGTCAGCATCAACTTTTTTAGCAATCGCTTCACCGAATAATTTTCCGATGTCAGCCGCTACGTCTCTTGATGCAGTGTCTCTACCTAAGTCAGTTAAAGTTGTCATTACACCAACTTCACTAGCTGTGATAGTAGCTTCAGTTGGATTAATTTCAGTGTTAGCTAAATCTGTAGCTTCAGATACTGCAGATGCACTGATATTTGGATATACAGGAACAGCTATTTGTTTGCCTTGTCCTGGTATATTGTAAGTCGTAACCAACGGTCTCATTACAGAAGTTTCTTGGAAGTTAAAAATAGCTTCTTGGATAATTTCTGTATACAGTTCCGATAGTGTAGACGATGTTGTTTCGTTTGCCATTGTTTATCCTATTGGTTTAATTGTTGTTAATTGTTAATTTAGGATTCAACTTAAACCCACCTCTAGCTTTACGCATTTCTTTGTAAATCTTATAATCAGATGGATTGTTTAAATCCAAGTCGCCTATTTGTTTGGGTTGTTGGCTATTACCACCGATACTACTCTGGCTTCCTGTACCAGACAAAGACCCTTGACGGAAATGTGGGTTAGCATCTAAGAACTCTTTAACTCTTTCTTCAAGTGTTAGAGGTTGTCCTTTTTCGTTATATCTGATGTTTCCATTATTATCAAGTACTTCTGTTCTTCCATCATCAGCTAACTGTACTTCAGATTTTAACAAAGCAACGACTTGATCAGGATTAACTGCTCTATTAGAAGATGCTATAGAAAGTAAAGATTTATCTACTTTTTCCATTTTCATTTGTTGTTTAAAGTTATTTAACTCGGCATCTTTCTCGGCTAGTCTTTCTTGCATAATCTTTTCAAGTTCTTGTTTAGTTTTAGCCTCTTCGAGTTGTTTTTGTTTTACTAACTCATCTTTTTGTTTTTCTTCTTCTTGTATTTTTTTTTCGTATTTTTTTCTTTCAGCCATTATCCTTTGTTCAATAATGTTGTTAAGTTGATCTTGCGTAAAAGTTTTTGTTTCTTCTTTTGTTTCAGTAGCTTCAGTTTTAGCTTCTGTGTTCTCATTTAGAGGTTGAGTAACCTTAGTTTCTTCTGACATATTACTCCTTATTCTGTTATTATGTTTCCGCTTTCATCATACCAATCAGGATTGACAAAGCTCCATTGATGACGACAATTGTACCCTCCTCGAACTATAAAAGGGTCTCCTGACTTTTTGCCTTTCCAAGACTTACTCGTCCAAAGTTCTTTGACTTCATCAATCGTAAATAGTCCTCCTTGTCGTATATCATAATTTCCACTTCTTACAAGTCTACAATGATCTCTGGTTGTAGGAATAATATTACCAAAGTACTTACACATAGTTAATCCAGCCTCTACTGATTTATGAAGATTTAACTGAGCATCAAACTCTCTAAGACCATCATTAAGTATTTGTCCAGCATATCGTTTCATGTTTTCGCCTGACCTTGTTGTCGCATACTTAGATTGTAATGTTTGAATATTTTTATCTAATCTAGTTCTTACCGATACTCTTTGTGGTCCTGATAATCTTCTAACTCTAACTTCATCTCTTTTTATTTCAGTTATTAATTTATTAACTTGTTTATCATCAGCAATAGCATAGATACCATTTATTGTTTGTCTTAATTCTTTTTGAAGTTCAGTAAAGTTAGTTCCTACTAATGTGCTTTGATAAATTTTATCTGAAACTGTTCTTGTAAATGTATTTGCAACATCTTTGAATTGAGTAAATGTTTGTCTTTTTAAATTTGTAATAACAGATAAGTCAGAATCAGTTAGTTGTTGAAACTTAGGAGGTATTCTTCCAATAGTTTTAAATGCTCTTTCAATTCTTTTAGCTTGTTTGCTATAACCCTCTCGAACAACAGTATCAGCCCAAGCCAAGTATTCTCTTTCTAATATTTCTCTAATGATAGGTCTTGATGCTACAGCTGACTTCAATTCAAATAACTTTCCCTCTTTCAAAGGTAATGAAGAAGTATAAGAAATTACTTCTTGTTCAATTTTATCTAATGCTCTTATTAAATCTTCATAGTATCTAGCTTCAGCTAACTCTATTTGAGAGATTCTATAATTTGCCATTTGTTCAACAATATCGGACATGAAACTTAAATATCATTAAAAGACAAAAAAACCAAGCAACAGATAAAATAAATTTTTTTTTGATTGATATTAGTTACTCATTTTTTACAAATTGGACAAAATCGTTTAGAACCTACAGGATGTGTCAAACCGAATGTTGTATAATGAGGAATGAAAAAAAAAAGGAGTGTTAGATGATTAAGTCTAAAAAGTATTGGGATGACCTTAAAGAGAGATATAAAGAAGAACAATTAGAACCTTTAGAAGTCATTCCATTAAACAAACAAAACGAAGAAGGTAAAATTCTAGATGAAGAATCTAAATGGATGTTACTTAAACAAAAAATAATCAATGGAGGTAAATCAGATGAATAAAAGAGAAGAAAACTTATTAATGAAAGCTATGAACGATGGTATCAAATTAGAGAAGTCAAGACATCCTGACTTTGATGAAGATAAACACATGATCAAAGTTACTATAGATACTATTAACGGAACTCATTTAAAATTAAATTTTAGAAAAGTAGACAAAAAATAACACTAATTATGCTCTGTATTAATTGTTGATCCTATAAATGGAATATACGAGGGTAAAGCATGAACAAAAAAGGAGATAACATGAATACAATTCATTTAAGTAAAAAACAAACTTACGGAAGTATTACAAATAGAATAGCTGAATCAGCTTGTTTGTTTCCATTAGACTATGAGGTTAAAGTTGGATTAGGTGGAACTGAACATAGATGGTCAGATAGAAGACCTTATACTGTTTGTGTAGTTCATAAAAATTGGAAGAACAAAGGTTATGAAATAATCGGTGTTCAAGAAGATGATGCTAAAAGAACTGATTCTAATGGTATGAGTGAATCTCAAACTTATGAATACAGTCCTAACATTGAAAATGTTGTTCATTATCTTAAATCAGAAACTATTGAAACTCAAAATGGTTTAAGAAAATTATATCAACCAGTTAGATGGAATCCAAAAACTAATAGATGGAACAAAGGTGGTAATGCTGTTACTTTAGGAAGTAGAAATTATTACTACGACTTTTCTTTCTAAATTAAACTTTGGGGGTTACTGGAGAGGTTCTTCAGTAACTTCCTCTTGTTGAATTACTTCATCTTGAGTAAATTCTCCAACTTCACTTTTAGCTTCAATCTCATCAAAGATAGTTCCTAGCTTATCATCATCATCAACTATTGATCTTGCTATCTCTTTATCAATTTCTTTATTTAGAGTTGGAGATCCAACATTGATTGCTTTTGCTTGTTGATAGAACATTAAGTCAGATGCGTAGTCTCTAATATTGAAACTATCAGGATATGAAATTTCTCCATCGAATTGTTTATTTTGAAATTCAGAAAATAGTTTAAATAATTGTTCTTCAGCTAATTGAAGATTGTCAGCTTTTTCAGAAAGTCTAGCATTCAATAATTCAAATTCAGTTTGTAAAGCTATTCCTGATGCTATTTGTTGTTTAGTTGTTCTTACTGCTCCAACATGACTAATTCTATTGATTGCATCTACTTTAGTTGAAATAGAATCCATAATCGCTTGTAAGTTTTGACCAGATGGTTGTAACAGATAAGGTTTTAAGTTTGGTTCCATTTCTTCTGGGATTTCAATTATTGCACCAGCTCCAGCTGAAGCATTAACACCAGGAGTTTTAACTAATGATGGATGGTTAGTTAATCTTACAAGTTGTTCTATTTCTGAATACTCATTGTAAATAGATTTTTGAAGATCAGCGATGTCAGTTAAATCACTCATACCAATTCCTCTTTTATGAGATTTTGAGTTGAATAACATTACTGCTGGAATTTTTCCTAATCTATTTGGAACTGTATCAATTAACTTAGGGTCATCATAATCACTTTGTTGATAAACTGTTTCTACTCTATCAGGATACCAAAGTCTAAAATATGTTCCTCCATTTTTATCTACTTCTTCTCTAATCTTCATGTAGTCTAAAACATATCTTCCATTTAATTCTCTTTTGTAATTCCAATCAAAGACATTTTCAGGAGTTACGATTGAAACATAAGGTCTTATATCTGCCTCTAGTTCTTGTGCCATAGTTTGAGTTGTGAAGTTAGGCTTATCAAGAAATAAAAACACATGACCATAAATAGATGCAAAGTTTTGTGCTTGTTGAACTACTGTATTGAAACTGTTTCCATCTAAATCAGCATCCTTTAGAAAATTTTCTAATGCTGGGTCATCATCTAATGAACCAAAGTCTCTACTTGGTTTAACTCTAAATAAAAATGATGAATAAATTTGAACAATATTTTTACAATGATTGTCTAGTGCTGTGTTACCTAATCTTTTTGCATATTCGTTATCAAGTTCAAGATTATATCTATGCAAGTATTGACCTGCAGAATAATCAAATCCACCATTATAAGAACGAATATAAAATTCCCATTTATTTATTGATTCCTCGTAGTCTTTGTGAACTTCTAAAATTTGTTGCCTTGAATATGCCATATTACTTCATTGTCCATCTAACAGGTTGTGAACTCGGGTTTTGAACTACTAAAGGTTTTATGTAATCTATCATGTATCCTAAAGCGTCGTTCATATGGTCGAATCCATCTTCCTTATTTGGTATGTTAGTATCTTCCTTATAAGTTTGTCTTTGTAATCCTTTTATCAAAGTTTTGCAAGATTTACTAACAAAAATATATCTATTACCTTGAGAATCTTTTAATTTTGAATTAACAGCATTTATTCTATCTCTAACAGCTGGGTGTTTATGTTTAACTTTAACTTGGAAACCAGCATTTTGTAATATTGATAAGTCAGTTCGACCTCCAGCAGAAGTCTTTCTTTGTCTTGAAGCTGGGTCAGGATAAATAAAAATAGGCATCTTAGTTCCATATCTATTTCTAATTTCTTCACACATTTCATCAGTATTAGACCCATAAATGACTACTTCATCTACAACATAGATTCTATCTTTCTCAATTTGACTAACACAAGCTGACATTGGCGACACGTTAAAGTCCATTCCTATATGTAACGATTTGTTCCAATCAATAGGTTTATCTACTACTGATTCAACAGGATGAAAGTTATAATAAATACTTCCAGCATAGTTTTCAAAAGTACCCTCAAATTCTTGTCTAAAAGTTCTTTGATCTAAGTCTAATCTTGCTTGTTGGATTTCACTTTCACTAACCATACCACCATCTAAAGTAGTATATTGGAAACTATCCCATTCACTATCTTGTTTTCCTTTAAGATACATCTCATAAGTCCAATTTCCATAACCTTTTGGAGTACCACACATAAGAACATGACCCATCGTATCTGCAACTGAAGCTCTTAGTACTTCAAACCAAGTTTTTTTATCTATGTCAGCAAACTCATCAAGAATTAAAAAGTTTAATCCTGTACCCCTTAAACTATCATAGTTGTCAGCACCTTTTAAAGATATAGTACTATGAGATTTTTTAACTGTTATTGTCATAGTAGTTTCATTAATATCTTCTATCCAATTAAATTGATTTAACATTTCTTTTAATGATGACCATGCTATCTCTTTTGCCATTTTAAATGTAGGAGCAACATACCAAATTTTTTTATTTGGTTGTGAGGCAAATTTCATCATTTCAGTTATGCAAAGATAAGTCTTTCCAAACCTACGACCTGAAATAAGAACTCTAAACCTTGCTTGACTTGATGATACTTTAAGTTGGGGTTTTGTCAGAGTGATTTTCATTACAAAAGTAAGATATATATAATTTTTCGTTATTTAAAAGTTCTTCTTGTCTTTTAGCAAAAGCGATTGTTAATTCACTACCTGCAATCACACATTCTGTCCATGTGTTATATGGTGGCTTAACTACAGTTGGATTGTTACAAAAACCTGTCATAGCTGAACAAATAGAAAACACTAATAGAAATTTCATTTCTTACCATATCTCTTTTTATTCAAGATTGTAAGTCTTTTATGCCAACACCATATACTTATTCTTGATGCGTACTTTTCAATAATATGTAAAATATAATCAGTCATATAAATATTTGTTTCTAATTTTAATTGCCAAACCAAATTTTCCTCTTTCTCTACATTTTATAATTAAACTTTTAATTTTAAATAACATTAAAGGTTTCATTTTATCATTCTATCAATGTGATTATAAATCCTTCCTATTTGTTTATCTATTGACATAATTTCTTCTGACAACATTCCAAGATGTACTTGTAGTTCAACTACAGTAACTAAAACATAAGTAGACAATCCTAATAACACAGTTCCAATAAAAGGTACTATCCACTTATTATCTTTCATTCTGCAACCTTTCCTTTGTTAGTGCCTTTTTTAATTACATATTTCTGAGTACCATTTGCTCCTGTATCAACTTCTTTTTTAAGATGTTTAACTAACTCCATCTCTTTTTTCTTTTTAAGAAGTTTTTCGTTAAATGAAATAATAACTTTATTATCTCTCATTTCTTCTTACCTTTTTTAGATTGTTTAATGAATTGTTTATCAACCCAATCAAACCATGAATCTATAAAACCAAAGAATGTATAAAGCCATCTATCTATCATCGCCAACTCCTAATAGCCCAATACACAGGTGCTAAGTTCTTTTGTCCTCTAACTTTTTTTAAAGTAGCTCCATGCCTCCAT
>Ga0222718_10003128_pt1 | contig 14346 bp, 14 predicted proteins | sample C33_27DmetaG_FD_165045 | JGI IMG/M metagenome (GOLD analysis project Ga0222718, IMG submission 165045) | Estuarine water microbial communities from San Francisco Bay, California, United States - C33_27D | ecosystem: Environmental > Aquatic > Marine > Unclassified | place: USA: California... | reverse complement strand
GAATTTAAACAAGGGATCAAAACTAACCTTCGCGGAGATGGACTCAAACTTCATCGAGTTGCGGAATGGTTCAATAGGCATAGTTGGTGATGATTCAACGGGCATAGACGTAGCACACGGTTCAACACTAAAAGTCGCGGGCACGGGTGGCATAGCCACTTCAGTGTCGGGAGACACGCTCACGGTTGATGCGTCAAGCATAGTGACAACTTCACTGGGAGACCTGACAGCGGTTGGGTCAACACTTATTTCACCAAGCAACGCGGACATCACGTTGGACCCAGCAGGCACGGGTTCGGTCAGCATCAACGCAGACCTGTCAATGCCGGCCATTGAGATACACGACAACAACATCAAGGCCACCAGGACCAACGATGACCTTGTTTTAGAGACCAACAACACCGGTTCGATCATACTACGTGGTAACATACAGGCTGGAGACAACGCCGCATCTGGTTTGAACCATACAACCATAACAGGTGGTGACAACCAATCCGTTGCTTTGACGGGTGGTAGCACTGGTGGTACAGTCAGGGTGATGCCTGGACCAGGTAATGGAACTGGTGAAACGGGAGACATAGAATTAACACCGGCATCAGGCGGTGCGGTTGATATCACAACAGGTGATTTGAAGATAGGCACAGCAACATATTCAAACAATTCAATCACTTTAGACCAACTTTCATGGTCAGGAAATAAACTTACTACAACACAATCAAATGCACCATTAGAATTAGACACAACAGGCACAGGAAAGATATTTTTAGGCGATACTGAAATAGATCCACATCTTAATAACAAGAGTAATTTCACGGCAGTTAATATACCATTCAGTTCAGATGGATCAACGTCACAGGACGTGTCAATAAACCTTGATTCGAATGGTGATCCAAACATCACATTCAATCACGCATCAACAAACACAGGACAAGGTGCCAAGATCAAGACCAACACCGGTAACCTTATCCTACAGTCAGGCAGTCAGAGGATTGAACTTGCGGCCAACACGGTACAGATAGGTAACAACACCATTGTTGTTTCAGGCAACAGGATGTCAACAGATGCTTCCAATGAGGACCTGGAGTTTGACGCCAACGGAACAGGTAATGTTTCAAGTCTGGCACAACTGAACATGAATTCAAACAAGATCATAAACGTCACAGATCCTGCTTCAGCACAGGACGCCGCAACCAAGGCGTACGTTGACGCACAGGTATTGGCATCCGGAGACACGGGCGACCTAACAATCAATGGATCTACGATAACAGCACCTTCAAACGCTGACCTGACACTGACGGTTGCGGGAACTGGATCGATAGTGGTTGATGGCACACTGACTGCAACGGAGATCACATCAGACCTGACAGGTACCATAGAATTTGACGCCAAGGCCACGGAGGCCATCACCAAAGGTGAGGCGGTGTACATAGCCGGCATCGACGGCAACACACCAACGGTGGCACTGGCAAGGGCCAACGCCGCGGGCACAATGCCAGCGTTCGGTATGGCCGCGGCTGACATAGCACTCAACGCCACGGGCAAGATAACAACATTCGGATCTCTGACTGGACTGGATGCGGCGGACTTCGGAGAGACGTCTATAACATTCGCACTGGGAGACACGGTGTACATATCAAGTGCCGAAGCGGGCAAACTCACAAACGTGGCACCCACGGGTGAATCAAACTTCATACAGAACATAGGCAAGATCGAGAGGCACTCACCAACAACCAACATAACCATCAAGGTGGGTGGTGCTGGCAGATCAAACGCCACACCGGCACTGGATGATGGGAACATATTCATAGGTAATGCTTCCAACCAAGCAACCACGACCAGTCTACAGACCCAGGTGGAATCATATTCGATCAACAACGTAGTGGAAGACACCACACCTGAACTGGGTGGCGACCTTGACGTCAACGGTAACTCGATAGTTTCCGCGTCAGGTGGCAACATCGCAATCACGCCAGACACCACTGGCAACATCATACTGGACGGATTGACATTTCCAAACGCTGACGGCACCGCCGACCAGATACTGGGCACTAACGGATCCGGTGTTTTAAGTTTCAGAGATCCCACCGCTATAAATATCGACGGCGGAGTTGCTGATTCAGTATACACATCAGTACCAACAATTGACGGAGGAACAGCGTAATGGCTACAAAGATACAACTAAGAAGAGACACGGCGGCGGACTGGACAAGTAACAACCCCACATTAGCCGCGGGAGAGTTCGGCTGGGAGTCGGACACCAACAAATTCAAGATAGGTGACGGAAGCACGGCATGGACGTCGTTGGCGTACGCATCAGACGGTGACACGGCGGGCATAACGTTCGTTGGTGATGACTCTACCGGTACACTGGTATCACAGAATGAAACATTCAAGGTGGCGGGCACACAGAACGTGACCACGGCAGTGTCAGGAGACACATTAACAGTCACTGGACCAGATCTGTCAAGTTATGCCACAGGCAGTTCAACCACAACATTCACCAACAAGACTTTTGACGCCAATGGCACAGGAAATAGCATTTCAAACATAGAGACAGCGGACATAGCCGCTGGCACATTGGTCACCGCCGCGGAAGGCATAGGATCAAACGACAACGACACCACAATACCAACATCAGCGGCTGTGAAAGCATACGCTGATTCAGTTGGAGGAGGTGGTGCTTCAACCGGAGACATCACGTTCACGGGTAGCACGATACAATCACCGTCCAACGCAGACATCACGCTGGAGCCAGGAGGCACAGGTGATGTTGTTATGCCAGCCATATCGTTCCAAGACAACCTGATCACAACCAACAGGAGCAATGATGACCTATTGATAGGCACCAACGGCACCGGCAGGATCAACATCAGCTCGGATGACAGCTACTTCTGGGGCACCAACGCACTCTACAGCACCTACTTCGGCTCACCCGACAGCATCAGGACCGTGGGTGTGAATAAGACACAGACGGTGGATGCCAACACAACCACAAAGCAGAACCTTGTGGGTTTCGCACAGAACACCACTCTGTCGGGATCCAGCACATCAAACGGAAACTTCATATTCAGGACCCTGAACATGGCCAACAGCCTGGACATGGCCGGCTACAGTTACACGCAGGCAAGCGACAGCAAGGGTCCATGGGCCGCCACACTGACCACCAACGTGGTTAATTCAGATACCACGGCCAGCACACTCTACTCGGCCTTGGGTTCACAGAGCACCGTAGCCGCATACGATGAGAACGATTACAGTGATGGAGACCTAACCCTCACGAATGCTGTGGCCAACCAGGGCTTTATAGAAATTTCTTCGGGTGGCACCGGTGCGGGCTCATTCACTTTCACCAATGGCTACAACTACCGGACCAGGACATACGTTGGAAGTGGTGACACCATGACCAACCAGTATGGTTTCTACCATGACACACCCACAGGTGCCGGCACCATCACCAACCAATACGCATTCTATGACGCAACCAATTCACTGAGTGTGTTTGGTGACATACAGACACAGGCAGTGTCAATAACGGACAACCACATAACCACCAACAGGTCCAATGACAACCTACTGCTCACGGCCAACGGCACGGGCAGGGTAGAGGCCATTGAAAGTTTGGCCGACTCCACATTATGGAGTGCGTATAATGGGACACACACCAGGATCAAAGGATTCGCGGCCAGCATTGAAGACCTTTCGGTAGATGCTGACACGGTGGGTCGTGAGTATGGACACGCTTTCAACCTTGCGAACAAGTTGACCAACGGATCAAGTTCAAACAGCAACTGGAGGCCAAGGGCAATGGTATCCAGTGGAACGGTTGATATGGACGGAAACGATTACACGCGGACAGGTATGAGCCGTGGTCCAATGGGTGCTCAGTTTGCCGTGATAGGGTTGAACTCAAACGGCTCTACAGCGTCCACTTTGGAAAATATGCGGGCAGTCAACAGCAATGCGGGTATCGCAGATTTCAATAGTCCCACACAGGACATGACCATAAACAACGCATTTGGCAATCACGCTCAGGTCTTTATTGAAGGCAACGGAACCAGCGACAAGACCATAACCAACGCATACACTTTCTACGCGGAGTCATATACTGATGAGCAAGGATCAGGCACGGCATCCATAACAAATCTGTATGGTTATTACTTTGGGCCTTCCACTGCGACCAACAAATACGCATTCTATGATGCCACCAACTCACTGAGTGTGTTCGGTGACATACAGACACAAGGGGTCTCAATAACAGATAATTTAATAACGACCAACAAGTCCAACGATGACCTATTCATTGATACTGCGGGCACTGGTAGAGTGTATTTCTTTGACAAGCCCAGCACCCTCTCCGGCAACATTAGACACGATCACGGTATTGGTTCCGCTCTTGCGGAAAGCATAGATGCTTCAACACAGACAGCCAGCCAGGACAGACGTGAATACAACACAGACGCGATCAAGGTCACATTGACGGGATCGGGCACCGACAGCGACGCCAGATACAGGGGCAGGAATATGAGGTTGGAGTTAGATCCGGCCGGTTTTTCACTGTCAGGAACCAGTTCTTATGGTTCAGGTCCAATGGGCCAAAGCGCGTGGTGTAATGTCAACAACAGCACAGGCACTCCAACCATCGCTGACGCTTCGGGCATACAGGCCGGAGTCACTGCGGATGGTTCAGGCACTCTAACCATAACCAATGCGTATGGAAACAATACATTTGCAGAAGTATACACTCCGCACACCATCACCAACAACTACTCGTATATGTCGTGGTTGGACGGCAACGGAACCATAACCAACCAATATGGATTCTACTACAAGGGCAATGCAGGAGGTGGTTTGACAATATCAAACGAATACGCATTCTATGATGCCACCAATTCATTATCAGTGTTCGGAGACATACAGACACAGGGCGTCAGCATAACGGACAACGTGATCACTAGCAACAGGTCCAATGATGACCTGCTTTTACAAACAGCAGGCACTGGTCGTGTAGAGATAGGAGACGACCTGGCCAACAGCGAAACCTTTAGCGACTGGTGGTTTTCAGACACAAATGTCAAGGATTTAACAGTCGCGAGACAACAATCCGTGGATGCCGACACCACAGGCCTGACCTACAATTCAGCATTTGATATAAAGACAACACTGACTGGTGGATCAAGTTCAAACAGCAACTTCAGACCTAGGACCTTTATAGCCAACAGTAGCGTTGACATGGCCGGGTATGATTACACTGTAGCGTCGATAACCAAAGGCCCAGTGGGGTTTGCGTCATCGGCCACTGCCAAGAACTCATCTGGATCAACAGCCAGCACACTGGCCTACTTGCGGGGCAATTCCATTTCAGCGGCCATAGCCGACTACAACAGTCCCACACAGGACATCACTGTCGATAACGCAATAGGCCAATATTCTCTGGTCGCGATCGAGAGCAATGGTAGTGCAAACACTTCAACCATCACCGATGCTTATGGGACATATTATCAGTGTTACACGTCAAATACTTCTGGTGGAACAGCACAAATAACAAATTCATATGGTTTCTATACCGAAGGCACGGGTGCCACCAACAACTACGCTTTCTATGATGCAGGTGCTTGCCTATCGAGACTGGGTGCGGTCATCTTGGCCAACCAGGCATCGGACCCATCGGGTGTTACGGATTCCGCACACATCTATGCCAAGGACGTGGCATCAAGTTCAGAGGTGTTCGTCAGGGACGAGGCCGGCAACGTCACACAGATATCACCGCACAACGAACAGGGTGAGTGGCAGTATTGGTCAGAAAACATCAAGACCGGCAAGAAGGTGCGGGTCAACATGGAGCGAATGATCCGTAAACTGGAAGAGATAACAGGCGAAACGTTCATAGAGTCAGAATAATTGTACATTATCCCGCGGGGATTTGTGTAAATAATCTTGTTATAACGAAACAAACCTAATTAGGAGAAATTAAAATGACAGCATTATCAGACTACGCTGAATTGAAAGTGCTTGACCTATTGTTCAAGAACACTGCATTCACGGCACCCAACGCATACCTGGGACTGTTCACGTCAGCACCCAACGACACGGGCGGTGGAACTGAAGTATCAGGCAACGGCTACGCAAGGGTACAGATCGACGACAAGATGGCCTCTGCGGCCTCTGGAGCGATCTCAAGCAACGCCAACATCACTTTCCCAGCGGCTTCGGGCGGAGACTTTGGAACCATCACACACATCGGTATATTTGACGCATCAACATCAGGCAACCTGTTAGCACACGGCGCCTTGACTGCATCAAAAATTATTTCCGACGGTGACACGATGCAGATCAATTCAGGATCACTCACTATCACGATAGACTAATCCAGTCTAACCACAGGGAGGACTGACATTGGCACTCGTAACCGGCGCATCCATACTAGATATCAGATCGGACATAGGTATCAACTATGTGTTCGATGACTACGTCGTACTTGACTACATCAACCAAGGGACACCCGCGGTTGATCTAGACTTCGGTGCGGTCGTGGTTATCACGTCAGCCACCATATCAGCATCAGCAACCATCACAGCCGTATCCAGCAGTACGCTACCGATAACGGCCACCATATCAGCCACTGCGTTTGAATTCGATCAAGCCGCCAGCACACTGTCCAGCAGTGTGACCATGTCGGTCTCGGCCGTCAAGACAGCGGTGGGCGTGGTGAACGCATCCATCAGCAGTGCCATCACTGTGGCGGGAACGGACCTGGACTTCGGTGCTTCATTGTTGATAGCATCAGGTACTGTCACAGCCGCGGCAGTCAAGACCGCGGTGTCAGGTGCAGACCTAGCCATATCAGGCACGGTGACTGCGACTGCTATCAAATCGGTATCATCCGCTTCATCACTGTCAGTATCGGCCACCATCACTGCCACACCAGTCAAGACCGCGGTCAGCACCACGACTGCCGCGATAACATCACAGGTGTCAGCAGATGTCACGGTGGCCAAATTTGGTTCAGCCACACTGACGATTACGAGCGGCGCAGTGCTGGTTGGAACAGACATAGACGTGGATCCATTCAATACATACAGAGTTCTCGAGGAGACACGTGTAAATACTATCACACGAGAAACGAGGACCTTGGTCATACCACAGGAGACCAGGGCATACAAGATCAAGAGACCAGTGTTTGCTGGTTCTGGAACAAGGAGAAACAGTTAGATGGCAAATTTAGCACTTACAGGATTTCAAAGAGACAACACAGGCATATTCATCAACAAGGATCCAGACGCAAACATAGAATACGCATTGGATTTCGTTGACTACCTCAACACGGGTGACTCACTGTCATCGGTGACGGTGACCATAGGCACGATCACAGGCGATTCAGCACCATTGGCATTCCCAACGGGGGCGGGCACGGACGTGAACATATCAGGCACCAAGGCAATCTTCAGGGTCAACGCAGGCACCACAGGCAACATATATCCCATTGAGGTCAAAATAGTAACAAGCAATGGCGACACTGATTCAAGACATTTCAGGATCGTGGTCAAAGATAAAGGATTACAATAATGACACCTGACAACACAGGAAAGAAATACAGGAAGCACGACAAGGATCTCATAAAAGACCTGGCTCGTATAATGTGTACCTATGAGGAGATAGGTCAGATAATTGGCATCACAGCGGAAGGTGTAAAGAAGAGATACAAGAAATTAGTTGATGAAGGCAGGGCTGAAGGCAAGAAATCACTGCGAAGGGCACAGATGGAACGTGCCTTGGCCGGAGATGTCAGGATGCAGATATGGCTTGGCCGAAATTATCTTGAGCAGAAGGATGACCCTAACTCAACAGATCACTCACAACCACTACCGTGGCAGGAGGATGAATAACAGTGAAGTTGTCAACACCACAGAAGACGGTAGCCAATGATCCAGCGAGATTTGTCGTATTATGTACGGGCAGGAGGTTTGGAAAGACCACACTGGGCATAAGACAACTGTTCTACAACGCAAGGATGCCAGACCAGAACGTATGGGCGGTCCTTCCAAGTTACAGACAGGCTCGTAACGTTTGGTGGGACGCAGTCAAACACAAAGCAATAGAATTGAATTGGGCCAAAAAGATCAACGAAGCAGATCTTTCAATCATCCTAAAGAATGGTAGCAAGATTTCACTGAAAGGTGCTGACAACAGGGACGCACTGAGGGGTGCCAAGTTGAATTACATATTCCTTGATGAAGTGGCCAACATAGACAAGCAAGCCTACACTGAAGTTTTAAGGCCAACACTGTCTGACACAGGTGGTAGGGCCATGTTCGCGGGCACACCCAAGGGCATTTCAAACTGGCTGTATGACATCTACCAACAAGGACAAGATCCCACAGAAGAAAATTGGAGTTCATACCAATTCACCACCATACAGGGTGGTTTCGTTCCCGAAGGAGAGATACAACAGGCCAAACAAGAATTAGATCAAAAAGTTTTCAAACAAGAATACGAGGGCACGTTCGAGAATTACGAGGGCCGTATCTACTACGGATTCGAGAGACAACACAACGTTGATGATTTCAGTTTTGAACAGAGACAAAACATCATACACATAGGGATCGATTTCAATGTCCACCCCCTTACAGCGATCTGTTTCGTGATCAAAGACAACAAGATGTACGTGATCGACGAGATAGAGATGTATGGTTCAAACACGGAAGAACTAGCCAACGAGATACACAACAGGTTCCCAGGCACCAAGATAATAGCATACCCTGATCCATCAGGTAGGGCAAGGAAGACCAACTCACCAAAAACAGATTTCCACATACTCTCCAATGCGGGTTTTGTCGTCAAGGCACCATCAAGACACATTCCTGTAAGGGACAGGATCAATGCTGTAAATAGTAAGTTTTGTTCAGGTACGGGAGAAAGGGGCATTATGATACATCCAAAATGCAAGAGTTTGATCACAGCGATGGAGAGACACATCTACAAGGAAGGCACATCACAACCAGAGAAGAATGGTTCTAGGGACTACTCACACATCTCTGATGCATTGGGATATGCCACATCATTCCTGTTCCCTATCACTAGGGACTACGAACCAACAGAACAACACAAAACATGGAAGGTTAGAATATAATGGCCACGATAAGCAATTTTTCAGTCAATCAAGATCCCAACAGGATCAGTGCCCACTACACGGCACTTGGTGTTCACCCCGAATACCTAACACACTTCAAGAGATGGGAATTCCTGAGGGCATCATACCTGGGATCATACGAGATGAAGATGGGCGAGTACCTGACCAAGTACCAATACGAATCAGATTCAGAATACTTCAGGAGGGTGGCGGCCACACCTTACATGAATGAAGTGAAGTCGATCGTGAACATTTACAATTCCTTCCTTTACAGGCAACCCGTCAAGAGGGAATACGGCAACATCAAGGACACACCAGAATTAAGAAACTTCCTCAAGGACACTGACCTAGAGGGCAGGAGTTTTGAAAGTTTCATGCGTGACGTCAACACCTGGAGCACGGTGTTTGGACACTGCGTAATATTGTTAGACAAGCCACAGTCAAACGCAAGGACCAGGGCGGAAGAACTACAACAGGGCATAAGACAGTATGCCAGCATATTCACACCAGAGAACGTGTTGGACTGGGAATACACCAGACAACCATCAGGCTACTATGACCTGACATACCTCAAACTGCTTGAAGTGGAACAGAAAGCGTATGGTATGAATGCGAGGTACTACGTGAGGGAGTTCACCAAGGACACCATCACATTGAGCGAATACAACACAGAGAAAGAGAACACAGAGATAATGGAACAGATGCCAAACGAGTTGGGTGTGATACCTGCTGTTTGGGTGTATGCCAACAGATCACCCGTGAGGGGTGTTGGTGTTTCTGACGTGGGCGACATATCAGATCTTTCTAACAGCATATTCAACGAGTTGAGTGAGATCAACGAGACCATAAAATTATCAACATCACCTAGTCTTGTGAAGACACCAGAGGTTGACGCCGCGGCGGGACCAGGTGCCATAATCACCATACCCAACGAGATGGATCCAAATCTTAAACCATACCTGCTCCAGCCCACGGGTCAGAGCGTTGAGGCCATATTGAAATCCATAGACGAGAAACTTACGGCCATAGACAGGATGGCGTGTATGTCAGGCATCAGACAGGCACAGACCAGACAGCAGTCAGGTATCGCAATGATCACAGAATATTCAATGCTTGACGCCAAACTAACAGAGAAGGCCAAGAACCTAGAACTCGCTGAAGAGCAGTTGTTCAGACTGTTCGGCAAGTGGTTGGGCATAGATTGGGATGGCGAGATAGAATACCCAATGGCTTTCCACATCAGGGACAAGAACCTTGACATGGACGTGTTGGAGAAAGCGGCAAGGACCACGAGGGACATATTGAACGCTTCACCGGACGTCAAAGCGGTCATAGATCAGAAGATAAAAGAGATACTGGCCAAGGACCCAATGGAACTTGAGCAGATGAATCAAAACAAATTAGAGATGTCACACCCAGTGACCACACCAGCGACCAGGACCAAACACATCCAAGATATGATAATGCAAGGCTACACGGATCAACAGATGTTGGACCTACACCCTGAGATAGATCAAGCGGACATCACAGCGGCCAAACAAGCATTGTTGAACACAGGTGACAACGATGGCCAAGTACCAGGGTAGGACGGTAACACTCAACAGGCCATTCAGGACACCCAGCGGTCCCAAGAAGAGTGCGGTGTATGTGAGGAACCAGAAGACCGGCAACGTTAACTTGGTTAGATTTGGACAGCGTGGCATGTCAATCAAGAAGAACAACCCAGCGAGACAGAAAAGTTTCATAGCAAGATTCACACCGATACTGCGAGCAGTAAAGGGACAGAAATCATTGAGTCCAGCATACTGGAGCCTAAAAGCATGGAGGTAGATCAGGATGGCAGGTGTAAAGACATCAAAGGGACAGAAGACCAACCATACCCGATACTACGCACGGGGACAAGAATGGAGGCCCTGTAAGGTGGTGCAGAAGAAGAGGCACGGCAATGGCACCAGGGAGTTCATGGCCGCACAGTCAGTGCAGACGGGTGAGACATACAAGAACGCACACGGCAACACAGCACCGTGGCACTCGATCCATTTCTCACCAGTAGAACCACAAGGACAGGACTAATGCCCTACAAAGGAAAACTAGATGGACGTGCCATCGAGACAGCCACATCACGTGCCCTCGAGGCAGTGTTCGATGAATACAGACTACACAACAAGAACTGCATAGAGCGACAGAGCCAACAGGGTGCTTTCCACGCCAGGAAGGCGTTGCAACGACTTAAATATTTGGTACACCGCAGGAAGATAGAACTGCTGGAACTGTACACACAGGATGAGAGGAGACTGAATGCCTATCATAACAACATCGACGGCGTCAGCACTGCTGACCAATCGACTGACAACCCGGAGGAGCAAAACAATGGCTAGAGCGAGCGGAAGAAGAAAACCAATGACATCTAAAAAGAAGAACAAAAAAGGTGGCAGAAGAAAGTAAATTAATTGAGAACTGGATTAGAGGACAGGTTGCTAAAATCCATAAGAAGACTGGAAAGGCAATCTGTCCGTTTGCAAAAAAGACTTTACAAGATAAAACGATCCAGATCACGAAGGCAAAAGTTGATCTACTGGAGCACATTATCCATTGTTGCCATATGGTTCCTATTTTTAGGCTTGATATCGTGGTGCTTTACATTGATTACAAGATAAGCGAACAGAGATTGGCCACCATCTGCAAACAGGCACACGACAACAAACTACACATGGCGGTGATGTACGATCACCCAGACAACAAGGGACTGCACCAGGGTGTCAGTTTCAGTTACAAGAGAAAACCTTTGGTGATGATACAACCCATTGACAGGCTCAAAGACGCACAATCAAAATTGCGTAGGTCAGGTTGGTACGAGGCCTGGGGCGTGGAAGATTTAGAGCAATTCTATTAGAAATATAATCATACGAGTTAATTCTTGTAAATAATCGTTAAATAACAACACAACTCCCAAGGAGGAAATCTTATGTCAGATTCAAAAGCGACAGAAGTCAAAGTTGAGGAGGCCACGGAGGCCAACGCAAACGACTCTAAACAACCAACTCCGGAGACAGAGGTGTCAAAAACCTACACTGCTGACGAATTCAACAACGCCATGGCATCAGTCCGTAAGAAGACAGAGGCTAACGTGTTGAAAAAATTCGAAGACGTTGATGTACAACATTATCGTGATCTTGTTCAGAAGGAAGAAGCAATGAAACTGGAAGAACAGAAGAAGCGAGGCGAGTTTGAAAAGATATTGAAGGAGACCGCTGAAAAGAAGGACCAAGATATCCAACAACTTCGTTCACAGTTGAACTCAGTCAAGGTGGATGGTGCATTGTTGAACAGTGCTTCCAAACACAAGGCCATAAACCCAGAACAGGTCGTGAGACTTGTGAAGGACAAGGTCAGATTGAACGACACTGGTGATGTTGAAGTCATTGGAGACAATGGCGCACCAAGATACACTGAATCTGGAGAACTGATGCAACCTGATCAATTTATTCAGGAGTTCCTATCACAGAACACGCATTTCGTCCAAGCCGGACCTAGTGGATCAGGCGCAACATCAAACACCAACGCTAAATCAGTGCAGGAAGTAGACGTCTCCAAACTGGACATGAATGATCCAGAACAGAGAAGGATTTACAAGGAGATGATTGCCAAGCAATCACCCCGAGCAAAGTTCTTCTAAATTAAACAACAAAGGAGAATAGCACAATGGCTATCAATACTACAAGTACGCACGGTGCTTTGTTATCGAACATTCTTCAATCTGCACAGTTCACTGCCGCAGAGAGATCAATCGCCGCTAACTTGGTCACAGTGTATGACATGACAGGAACACCTGGCTTAACAGCACAGATCCCTGTATACCCAACAGTGTCTGCTTCAGGTCTAACTGAAGGCACAGACATCACGGCACAGACAAGTGTTAACCCAGCGTCAGTTACAGTTACAGCATCAGAGATTGGTGTTAGAGCTGACCTTACTGACCTTTTAAGAGAGAGTTCAACTGACAACGTTGCTCAATCAGTGGGTCAGATACTTGGCGCGGCAATTGGTGAGAAAGTTGACGCTGACGTTTTCGATCAGTTCGATTCTTTCACAACAAACAGATTAGGAACAGGTGGCGCAGACCTTACTCCAGATTTAATCTTACAGGCAGTATACAAGTTAAGAGCCCAAAACGCTCCAACTGATGCTGACGGAGATTACTTTGGTGTGTTCGCTCCAGCGGCTATCCACAATGTTGCTAAAGTTTTAACTGCATCTGGTTACCAATCAGGTGGAGCGACTGCTTTATCAAACGCGGGTAATTCTTTATTATCTTCATCTGCTTACCTAGGTAGGATCTACAACGTTAAGTTGTTCATGACTACTGCGGTAGACGTTGACTCTGCTAACGATTCAATTGGTGGTGTATTCTCACCAATGGCGATGGCACACGTTGTTAAGAGACCAATCGTTGTAAGAGAGCAATATGACGCTTCATTAAGAAGCACTGAGTACGTTGCTACTACGGCTAGAGGTAACTCTATCATCAAAGAGCAATACGGTTGCAGAATCAAATCAGAGAGTTTAGTAGACTAATAATCTACTAACCCTCTAGGTTAATTGGGAAAGGGCCTTCGGGCCCTTTTCTTTTATGTGTTATTAATATCAAGATCACAACGCAATAAATAACATTGTTCAGAAGGACTGGACAGAACCATTACAGGAGGACTCAAATGGCCAACATGAGCACAGACTCAGACTTACTTGAATACGAGCCGGACATCCAAAACTTCGGCATACAATCATTCGCAGACCTACACGTCAAAACGACCACAGACATCTTGAGAAAATTGAGATCAGAGTGGTGGCCCAGAGCTACCTATGGAAGATACGACATAACGACAGGCACATACACAGAGATGGACAACAACCTGTTGACCTACAGTCAATTCACAAGGGCCGCTGTGTACTACACACTGGCGGAGTTCGTGATGCCTCGTCTTTCAACGTTCTCTCCAGATGGAGATGTGTTCAGGGAGAAGATGGTGCACTACAAAGAAAAGTTTGCAACAGAATTCCAAGAAATTTTAAAAGATGGAGTAGAATACGATTTCGATTCAAGTGGTACCATAGAAAATTCAGAGAAACAGGCTACACACTTCAATCGACTCGTTAGATAACGATGAGTGCGAGAGAGACCATAGCGGAAGACATCAGGGAACAACTGATCAACATGTCAG
>Ga0222718_10003127_pt1 | contig 14347 bp, 25 predicted proteins | sample C33_27DmetaG_FD_165045 | JGI IMG/M metagenome (GOLD analysis project Ga0222718, IMG submission 165045) | Estuarine water microbial communities from San Francisco Bay, California, United States - C33_27D | ecosystem: Environmental > Aquatic > Marine > Unclassified | place: USA: California... | reverse complement strand
TCTGTCTTATATAAAAGAAACTGCGGAAGATGCAGTTGCTACATGTAACAAACTTAATCCTCACTTTGTGATTCAATCCATTGAAATTGATGAAAGTGAGCCTGAAGTTGTAAAAGTACAATCATTGGGTTGAGGTTAGTCTCTCTCCTGCCACTGTTTAACTCAAACTCAAAATGCACACCACTCTTAAAGATCTCCAAGATAGTGTCAACAATTTGATTCAGCATTTAGGAGAAGAATCACCTTGTGCCGCATGGATTTACACTCCTGAGGATTGTTACAGATGGGATGAAAATGATGATCAAGTATATCCCTGTGAAAAACATCCTGAACTTGCTAAACATATTCTCGCAAAAGTTAACAATATTGATCACATTCATGAGGTAATTCAGGATTGTGTTGAAGATATAACTGAAGAGCAATATATGTTACTACAACAAGAATTGGTCTGATACAAAGTTACTCACCTCCAAATGTCTCCTATAGTGTAACCACTTAACTCGCATGACTTATCCACTCGGTATTGACAACCCTATCAAAGTAAAAGGGGTAATTGGGTCACATAAATGGGCTCTTTATTGGAAAGAAGACATGACCAAGATTGCCACATTTAATTCACAATACCAAGCCTACGAAGCACGTCGTTTTCTTTTATCCAAATGACTGACAATCAACTCGAAATGCTGACTGCTCGTGAACAACTAATGGAGGACATTGATTGTATCATTGAAGCAAACTTTGGTGAGGTTGAATACAAAGACGATGTGATTCGTATGCTTTGTGATGCTGTCATCAAAAACTTTCCCATTAATTGATGTCAATTTTTCGTGATTATTGGACCAAACCAACTAAACTAAACAAAGACAAAAATGATGACAACGATTCTGATTCTGACTTTGACATGCTCCATGACTTCGATGTCGATGCTATCTTAGCAGCGGTTGAGAAGTACGACATCAACAACTGGACTAATCCTTTTTGATTGATGGGCATCACTGTAATTCTGTGGTGGTTACAACAGTGTGTAAGGCCCATGTTATGTGGCATTTGTATCACGTTTTGGTGTGGTTACCTTGATACAATGTAAGGCCACTTGTTAAAGTATTTTATTCTTCACTCCCATGCCTACCTACAAAATTCAAATTTACGGTGATCGTAATTATCGTTCGCAAGAAATTTTGGTTGATGGTGTGAATAGTGGCAATGCTGCATTAGATGTTGCTAGGGCGCGATACCCTGGTGCTAATGTTAAATCCGCGCGATTGGTAGATAATTATGACATTGGAAGACGCGAAGAACATAACCGAAGAGAAGAAGATCGCAAGAGAAAGATAGAAGAACAAAGACAAAGATTCAAAGATAAGGAAGAAAGAATCAAGGCATCATCTAGCTCAACTCCAATCACATCAAGTGGCACAAATAGTGTGAATTACAATAACACTAACTCTGGCACAAATCAGATGTCAATGGGTGACATAGGGGGATTACTTGCATTAGGTATTGTCTTTATTGCCATTGCATATTGGTACATCACTATTCCTTTAATTATTGTTGGTGGTATACTTTGGTGGCTAATTACCAAAGACTAGAATTACTCACCTTCAAACGTCCCCTATAGTGTAGAAACCACTAAACCACATGCGTAAGATCGAAGAACAAATGTGCGCCGCTGTTCAGTCTAACTCTGACTGGCAATCTGCTAACACTTCTGTTCACTTTGACCCTGAAACTGGTGTCTCTGTTGTTCGTCTTCACGGCAACAAAATCGCTGAGATTGATGACACTAGCATGACCATTTTCGACGGTGATCATCAAACAATGACCACAAAATCTCGCCTTAATGCACTTTGTGAAGAGTTTTGCATTGATGGCGAAAGAGTTTTTCAGAAAGACTTCAATTGGTTTGTTCGTAAGTTTGCAGGACAAAATGGCACTGAGAAAGTGTTCGTGACCGAAGAATTTAGCAACGGTTATATTTTCGCTTGACAATATGGCCTTTCATTCTGTATTTGATCACACTAATTCCATGACTGATAAGATGACTGAATCCGATCTTTTTGCATTGAAAGAGAACTATGTGAATATGATTATTGATGGAATGGATATGGATTCGTTAGTACAATATGCATTTGATCAGTTAATCGAATACTTCAAAGATTTTGATGAAGATGAACTCAAGGCAGAAATTGTTGACCTTTATGGTGATGATGTATTGAGTGATTTGACAGCTACAGAATAACTCACCTTCAAATGTCTTCTATAGTGTAACCACTGCTTGATTATGATGACTCAAACTGAATTGCTGAAAGAGATTCAAGGATGCAAAGTCCAGGATAAAGATGATACGATCTACACGGTTGTAGATGTTAGATTCTTCAATGGTATTGTATCCACTATTGGCCTTGAATCTCCGAGTGGTAAGGTAATTTACACTGGAGCAGATCGTTATCTTGAGATGGCAGATGTTGGGTGATTAAAGTTACTCACCTTCAAATGTCTTCTATAGTGTAAGGGTTCAGACTTCTCTCTCAGACTTCTTTCCGATAGGATTGTTTCTCTGAATTGTTTCTTTGAACCACAACATTTTTTTATTTGATTATGACTTCCGCAACATTTGCAGTTCAACCATCATCCTGGTCGCAATTTGATAGTTATGGATGTGACTGGGCAAAAGATATTGACCATGCTTATCAGATCGCCAAAGCATGGGGAGAGGATTGTATCATCTGGCGTATTCCTCAAACTGGCAATGCAATTGCATGGGTCAAAGCTGAATTTTTGAAATGAAATTGCAACACATTGTTTATTGTTTTATCATTGTAATTTCATTCAATGTTTTACTAGCACAAAGAGACATTCAATCTATGCACAATGCATGTGTTTCACTACCATCACCACATCCTGATTGTTCATGAAAAAGTTTTATCAACTGTCACACATTGAATTTGATTTTGATGGTGAAGATTTATCCGATGATGTAAAGGACTGCATTGTATATGAAGCCAAAGAATGTTTATGGGATTCACCAACTGAGGAGCAATTAGTTGATATAATCGCAGACAATGTTGGCTATTGTGTTAAATCTTTATCTTACGATTTGGTCTGAATTATGAACAACACTCAAACCGCAGAACTTCAAGAAGATCTCTACGAAGTTTGTCAATCAAATGATGATGTTTTGCAAATGATTGTTAATGATTATGTTTCTTCTCTTAATGAGGAAGAACTTAATGGACTTGATTACTTTCTTGATACTATATGTGGCTATGTTGGTGAGGGAAAGAATAACTCACCTACACTGATTAACTCCTGACAAAGTTACTCACCTCCAAATGTCTTCTATAGTGTAACCACACAATCAACTCATGACATCAACCTATCAAACCCAATTGGCCGATCAAACTTACAACGGTTGGACTAATTACGAAACTTGGAATGTAGCTCTTTGGATTCAAAATGATCCAGGTTTTTATGACATGGCTCGTGAATATCGTCATCTTGGATATAAAGCTTTCGCTGAATTTATGATGGAATTTAAGTCATCAACTCCTGATGATGTTAAGTGGGATGATGATAGTCTCAACATCTGCGAACTTGATGAAATGATGGAGGAACTTTGATATGGTTGAGTTTATACTAGCTACTGCTATTCTGGTAGGTAAAGCTCAAATTGAACCTGATAAAGTTCAATATGATTTCTTACAACCAGATGGCACAATCACCACTATTGTAAACACTGAATACGAAGTCAATGATTGAATCTAATCTCTCAAGGATTAAACCCAAACTTAGAACAGAAGGAAGAATTAGCGGCAACTTTGGTAAGTCTAAAGTTAAGGCTGGTTCTTCACTCTCACAAATAGGATTGTCATCCAAAGATGTCATTAACGTCACGAAAAGATCTGATTACATTGACAGAATGATTAAGCTCTTCTATGATAGTGAAGACAAGAAAATGAAACACTTCGCTTACACTGAACTTCATCGACTAAATGTCATCTAACTATGAAATCTATCATCTAAGACATTCACAATTAGATGAACAATTAGCTCTCTTGTTATCACCTATCATCAGTGCATATAGACCACATGAACCAATACCAACAAGAGAGCAATTACAAGAGGAAAGAATCAATCAATCACACCTATCTTTGGATGGTCTTGTGAATGACCTTCTTACGATTTAACCCCCTGAAAACACCCATAAATAGTGGGTTTTACTATAAAAAACATTTATAAATGGCTAAATAAATGTTATTGAGCGTTTTTGCTAGATTATTACCTTCTGATAAATGCCAAATCTTATGTGTACTTAAGTCCTATAAAAGCCCTCTAGTTATGTGTACTTAAGTCCTATAAAAGCCTCTCAGTTCTTGTGATCTAAGGCCGTAGTCTACCACGGGTTTCTGATATTGTCAACCCCCCAATCCCCCAAAATTCCTGACACATAAGACATTGTAATCTCCGAGGTCTCAAAGTTACTCACCTCGAAATGTCTCCTATAGTGTAACCAAGGCAATCACCGATGACTTCCACTCAACAACTGCTGAAGGCCATTGATGACATCCAAGCTACAGGTAAGAAGGTAACAGTAACTGTGCTGCCTTCAGCTGTATCTCGTAAGCGCAAGTCACTGCTTTGATTCACACAACTATTCACCACTAATTTACATTCACATTATGACATTCCGTTACGCACTTTCCGTCCTTGAAGAACAGTACAATGCCACTTATCGCGGCTCTAAGACTGTTAGCGAGATGTGCTCATCTTTGACCGATTGGATCAGCTGGGAGGGCGAATCTCCTGATGCTGTATATCATCAGTTTGAGACTAGCCAAGGTCCTAATCAGATAGTAGCTGAGAAAGATGTTATCAACCTTGCAAAACACTACGCTAAGTGACATTAACTCACACGGGCCGAGCCATATAAGGCCCCCTATATAAGCCCCCTTATATAACACTTACTATAGTCCGCAATGACTATAAACTACGACACACAAAACACACACTAACTAACACTTTCACTATGTCTCGCGATCTTCTTCTCGGTCTCATGCGTAAGGGCAAGACTGGTAACGAAATCCTTGCAATCCTTGATGCCATTGTTAACAACGAAGAACCCGCAATCACCAAGACTCAACCTACACTCGAAGAGCTCACATTCTGAGAGATTAGAGATACAAACTGTGGCTCGTTAATTAACACTTAATGGGCCACAGTTCTTTATACATTGTGCCATTGAGTTCTTGACACATAGTGGGGCCACAGTTGTTGACACTTAAGCCGGCTATGTGTTAAAATACAGTGTATCGAATTCGACAGTGATTTGGGTCCTTATATAATACCGCGGGTCCCGCAAAGCGGTTATAAGGTTTTAGGGTTATAAGGTTTAAAGGTTGCCCCCCCCCTTAAAGAAAATGCGCCTTTCCTAACCTACAACGACACGAAAACGGCCTTGCAATATTTGCCAAATAAAAAAAATCTCCGTGGTATATAAAAGCCGTATAAGGTCCGCAGATATATAAAAAAATTCCGAGGTGAAAAAAACGCCCCTTATGAGTTCTACAAAGATCTACCACATATACTTAAAGGACGAGTGTGTATTACATAGTTTGTCAGAAGAGAATTTTCGAAGTAGTTGGGAGACTTTACAGAATCTAGTGGGCCTGGTGAAGACTGACTATCAATCTGAGGATCTCTCATATGAGGTAGTGGATGTACTACAAGAAGGAGTGGATATCAGTAATTTGTCAGACACTTCACAGTGAGGATATCCGAAGGATATTCTTACCTTCAGTAGTTGACTAAAGACTACATACTTGGTATAATAAAAATTGAAATGGAGTGATTTCAAATTCATGGCTAAAGGTTTTACAGTAAAAGCTTCAGAACCAAAGAAGGGAAAAAATGATGGTCCTGAGTGGGACTATGAAGCAATCAAAGAAAGAATGAGGGGCAAAGCAATTGTATTTTGTTTGCCAGGACGTGGGTGTTCATATGCATTCATGAAGAATTTTGTACAGTTATGTTTTGATCTTGTACAGAACCAGATGAGTATTCAGATCAGTCAGGATTACTCAAGTATGGTGAACTTCGCACGATGTAAGTGTCTCGGCGCCAATGTGTTGAGAGGGCCTGACCAGATTCCATGGGATGGTAAGTTGAAGTATGATTATCAGTTGTGGATTGACTCTGATATTATTTTTAACACTGAGAAGTTCTGGCAGTTGTGCGACCTAGCGTTAAACTCTGATGGAGAGGAGAAGGAGATTGTTGCTGGGTGGTATTCCACTGAGGACGGGCGGACGACTTCTGTTGCCCACTGGCTGGAGGAAGATGACTTCAGGAATAATGGTGGAGTCATGAATCATGAGATGGTTGATGGTATCAGTAAGCGTAAGAAACCATTTACTGTTGACTACACTGGTTTTGGATGGGTAATGATTCAGAATGGTGTCTTTGAGAATAAGGAGATGAAGTATCCATGGTTTGCTCCGAAGATGCAAGTCTTTGAAAGTGGTGCCGTTCAGGATATGTGTGGTGAAGACGTTTCATTCTGTCTGGATGCAATTGAAGCTGGATATGATATCTGGTGTGATCCGCGGATTCGAGTGGGTCATGAGAAGACCCGAGTGATCTGATTTTAAACAGGGGGTTGACAGACCCCCTTTTTTTCTCTATAGTAAGAAGGTAATTAAAAAGGTTCTATGGCTAAACTCAAAAAATCTTTGACTGGTCAATCATTGATCGAGTCAACACCTAAGAACACTCGTCAAGGTCAGGGTAAACATACTAAGTATGCTGCAACGAGTCGAAACAATGCAAAGAAAGCATATCGTGGTCAAGGTCGTTGAATAGAGGTTATAATCTAACTGTATACACCTATCTCGCTCCCAGTAAAGTCTGTGACGGGGTAGGTGTTTTTTCTTTAGTGGATATACCGAGAGATACTATAATCTTTGAACCAAAGACTTGTGTTCAAATTTGTGACGAGCAGGTGTCTACTGAAATAAAGACTTATCTGGAGAAGATGACCTATTATGATAAAAATGGTTTTTGGATTGATGATGATCTATCAAGGTTAGGTCAACAGTACTATATCAATCATTCACATGAACCGAATGTAGCATATGAACGTAGTACAGGTAAACTGTATGCAGTTCGTGATATATCAAAAGATGAAGAACTCACTGATTATTATTTTCCAGGAGAAAGGGATTGGCTTACTTAAATCATAGTTTACCTGATTGGTCTTGTTACATTCGTAATGAGTTTTTATTCAATCACAAGAAAGGACATGGACAGGTCACTAAGGCTGATGTTCATAGTGTAGCTAGTATAGAGAAACGTGTACCTCTCTTTGAGGCGTTTCTAGAGAATGGTGTCAATTGGACACGGAGACCCCTACATGCATTTTGTTGGGACCCAGAGGCCGAGATAGAGCCCTTAGAGGACATAATGTACTGGGATTGCTTTAGTCCTTATATTGACGTTCAGAGACGACATAGACTAGCAGGTCTTCAGGCACAATTGATCCGTCCAGATGGAAAGAAAGTATTAGGTGATTACATGTTCACTTTGGATTGGTCATGGGAAAATAAAGGTGTACCTGATCTGAACTATTCAGAAACTCCTGAACATAAGTGTGCACACTTGTTCAAGGTAGAGACTGGTAATTATTATGCATATCCTAACAATCGAATCATTTGGTACGATAATGCTTGGACATTCAATCGTATTGAGAAGAACCCAGGATTTGAGATTGATACTACTGTCTATAGTGTAGAGAATAAGAGAAAGATGGAAACCTCTGATCATTACATGTATGAGGTGAAAGATATATAAGGAAAGACTTATATGGACAACAAGAACTTTTTGAGAGAGATCAATCATGATCAGAAAACTCCTAAGAACCAAAAGAAAGTCCGCCAAGATGGTTTCTATGAAGCAAGTGAAGTAGACTGGAAAGATTTCTGGGAGAATGAAGATACTGCTGAAATTTTAACTGAGTAATTTGTCGGTATACCCCCTATAAATAACTTAGAATTGTTGTATATTAACTTAAGTGCCTGTCCAAAGAGTCAGTAAAGGTTTTAAAGACGTAAGTGCAACGTTTAAGATCAATCCAATCAACTCTGATTTGATTGTTCTAAGAAACGAAAATGCAATCTCACGTTCAATTCGTAATTTGATTTTTACTTTACCAGGTGAAAAACCTTTTGAACCTACTGTTGGATGCAATGTCACTAATTTATTATTTGAAAATTTAGATATTTTAACAGCGAGTTCGATTCAATCTGAAATTGAAAATACCATTAATAACTTTGAACCAAGGGTATCTTTAAGAAGAGTCACTGTTAAACCTAATTTCGATAATAATGAATTTGATGTCAAGATTTTTTATGACATCGTTGGTATAGATATTCCTGCACAACAATTATCATTTGCATTACAACCCACTAGGTAAATGCCTCTAGTTAATTTTAGCAACTTAGATTTTGATCAGATAAAGGAGTCCATTAAGGACTACCTTCGTGCGAATTCAAACTTTACTGATTACGATTTTGAAGGATCTAATCTAAGTACAATCATCGATACGTTAGCATATAATACGTACATTACCTCATATAATGCCAATATGGTATCTAATGAGGTATTCATTGATAGCGCCACGTTAAGGGAGAACGTGGTGTCTCTAGCACGCAATATAGGATATGTCCCTAGGTCCAGAAAATCTGCAAGGGCTCAGGTATCATTCTTTGTAGATGTGAGTAATACAACTGCTGTTACTGTAACTTTAAAGGCAGGAGCTGTATTAACATCAAGATCTACTGGTGTCAATAAAACAAAAAATTATATTTTCTCAATTCCTAACGATATAACTGTACCAGTGAGGTCTGATGGTACAGCAAATTTCGATAATATCTTTGTTTATGAAGGTACATTCATTAAACAAACATTCACCGTAGACGGTAGTGACCCAAATCAGAGATTTATCCTACCTAATTCTGGAATTGATACTGATTTGATCTCGGTGATAGTACGAGACACAAGTTCTTCAACAGTATCAAGAAAATTTGAACGATTTGATAATCTTTTTAACGTTACTAAATTATCAAGATTGTATTTTATTCAAGAAATTGATCAAGAAAGATATGAACTTTTGTTTGGTGATGGAATTTTTGGCGAAAAACTTGATGATTTGAACTATATTGAAGCAACTTATATTACTGGAAGTGGTCAAGAAGCTAATAATATATCCAATTTCCAATTTATTGGTAATATGATCGGCAATAACGGTCAAATTATCAGTTCTGGAGTGTCAATTATAGAGACAAATCTCCAATCAACTGGAGGAAAATCAATAGAATCTGTTGAATCTGTCAAAAAATATGCTCCACAAATCTATTCAACTCAAAATCGTGCAGTTACAGCCGCTGATTATGAGGCTTTGATACCACAAGTTTATCCAGAAGCCGAATCTGTGTCTGCTTTTGGTGGAGAAGACCTTACACCACCTCAATATGGCAAGGTATTTGTCAGTATAAAGCCATATAACGGTGTATTTTTGTCGAGTGCGATCAAACAAAACCTTGTTCAACGCCTTAAAAAATATTCTGTTGCAGGAATTAAGCCAGAAATTGTCGATTTGAAGTATCTTTACGTTGAAGCAGACTGTGAAACTTACTATAACACAAATCTTGCACCTTCTCCATCATATGTTCAAAACGTAGTTACTCAAAATATCTCAAAATATTCAAATTCCTCAGAATTAAATCAATTTGGTGCCAGATTTAAATACTCAAAATTTCAAAAAGTTGTTGACAGTAGCCACGAATCGGTCACATCTAACATAACAAACCTATCAATTAGACGGGATCTGGTTGCGTCTTTGAATAGTTTTGCAGAATATGAGATTTGTTTTGGAAATAGATTCTATATCAAAAATCATGGTCATAATGCAGTATTTCAAGGAAATCTACTTGGTTACAACATAAAATCATCTGGCTTCTCTGTCAGTGGTATCAGTGGAACTGTGTATTTGGGAGATAAACCAACAGGTAATTTGGAAAAAGGAACATTATTTTTATTCAAACTCAACTCTCCAACAGAACCAATCGTTGTAAAGCAAAATATTGGAACTATAGACTATAAAAAAGGAGAAATTAGGTTAAATCCAATTAACATCATCTCAACTATAGTAAACAGAAACTCTCCACTTGTCGAAATATCTGTAGTTCCATACTCAAATGACGTTATCGGTCTCCAAGATCTCTTCCTACAATTGGATGTAAATAATACTACAGTTGATGTTATTGCTGACAACATTTCTTCTGGAAATGATGTATCAGGATCAAATTATATCGTTTCTTCAAGTCATGGATTAAATTCATTAGTAAGAGGTACACCAATCACAACTTTTGAACCTGAACAATCAGAATCAACGTTACTAACAACAACCCCACAACCTCTTGGGAATACAATTGTAAGCAGAACATCCTACTAATCGATAAAATAAAATGGCAGTAGATAGAGTCAAATTTCAGGAAATTGTTTCTAACCAACTTCCAAGGTATGTGAGGGAAGATTTTCCTCTATTAACGGAATTTTTAAAGCAATATTATATCTCCCAAGAACATCAGAGTGGTCCAATTGATATTCTTAATAATATTGATCAATATGTAAAAGTAGAAGAATTATATAACCTTACAGACTCAACAACTCTTGCTGCCGATTTAGATTATGTTGAAAATTCCGTTGTTGTTAATTCAACAAAGGGTTTCAATGAAACTAATGGTATTATAAAAATTGATAATGAAATAATTTTTTACGAAACAAAAACTGACACCGTTTTCAATAATTGTCGTAGAGGATTTAGTGGTATAACAACTTATATCACAGTTGGTTCTCCTGATGAATTAACTTTTAGTTCTACAGAGATAGATCAACACAATACAGGAGCAACTGTAGAGAATCTCAATATTCTCTTTTTAAAACAGTTCTTTAAAAGTATAAAAAAACAATTCACCCCAGGATTTGGTGATAGAGAATTCTACAGTGGGTTGAATAGTAAAAATTTAATTTATAATGCGAAAAGTTTTTATTCATCGAAGGGAACTGATCAATCTTATGAAATTTTATTCAGAGCATTGTATGGTGAAGATGTAGAAATTTTAAAACCATCACAGTTTCTTCTAACTCCTTCTAATGCAAACTATAAAGTAACTCAAGACTTTGTTGTCGAAAAACTTCAGGGTGATCCGTTAGATCTTCAGAATCTCACAATCTTCCAAAAGAGAACTAATGCAAGGGGATCTGTAACTAATGTTCAACAGATTCCATATGACAATTATCAATTCTATCAAATTAGTATTGATTCAGGATTCCAAAGAGATAGTGATGTAACTGGTTCAATCTTTGGTGAGTTTGAACCAAATCCTCTCACAAAACTTCTTACATCTGTAAGTGTGGGTTCAACTGTTCTTGATGTCGATTCAACCGTTGACTTCCCTGAGTTTGGTAACTTAGTTGTCAAAGACGTTGATAATCAAGAGATTGGAATTGCATATAGTGGTAAGACTACAAACCAATTCTTTAATGTATCTGGTCTAACCAATTCATTGAATAAAAAGTCTGACGTTAAGTTGGATTCTTATTCTTATGCATATGTTGGTATTGATACCTCACAAGAAATTAAAGTTAGATTTACATCTACCTTAAAAGACTTTGTACAGAATGATCCAACATATTATTTTAAAAAGAATGATACAATTGAGATAAAATCGTTTGGATATGAAGCATCTGGCAAGAAAGCAAATAATTATGTCCTCAACGTAAAAACGAAGTTCAAAATTGCTGAAAGTTCAGTAATCGATCCAAATGCATTCGTATATGGTTTTAAAGTTTATGAGGATCACTTCTTCCAAGAAGGATACGAAGTGAGATATGAGAACGAAGACGGTACTGTATCAATTCCTGGAGTAGTCTCTAGAGTTATCTCTGATAATGACATTAATGTAAGGTTTGGAAACCAGATTAATCTCTCAGGTACATTCTACCTTGAGAACCAATTACTAAAAGGTTCATCTACAAGCCATTCATATATTGAAAACTTTGTTGCTAACGTACAGAATACGTACGCAAAGTTTGATGGTAGTGTTATGGTATCATCCAACTCATTACCGAGATATAATGACCTTGAGACAAATGTATATGATAAGAAGATAACTTTTTCTTCGTCATTGGTAAGCACTGATACTTTAAAATTACCAGTTAACCCAACATCACTCCCTGATCACGGTTTCTATACGGGGGATTCAGTTTATTTCCAATCAGTTGGTAATGGTTTCGAAGGTGTCACTAGTGGTTCTTACTTTGTATATAGAGTAAGTGAAAGTGAAATTAAACTTGCAAAAAGTAAGGCAGATCTTATAAGAGAATCATATATTACATTTAATGGTTCTGTGACAAATGCTTCTCTAAGCTACCTTGATTTTTATGGAAAGACGATTCAGCCACAGGGTATCTACAGAAAGATTCTCAATCCCACTAATAGAAAGAAAACAGAGAAAACAACTTCAGGATATACAGGTATATTTGTAAATGGTCTTGAGTTGTTGAACTATAAGTCATCTAATAGTGTTTACTATGGTGACATTATAGATTTCACTATGACAAGTGGTGGAACTGGATATGATATTATCAATCCACCTGTATTAAAGATTGTTGATGAGACGGGAACTGGTGCAAAAGGTTTTACTAATGTTAGAGGTCAACTTGTAAGACTTGACGTTACTGATCCTGGTATGGGGTATTATGCACCACCAACGATTACGATTAAGGGTGGTAATGGTTTTGGTGCACAGGCAGAACCAAGAATGAGTTCGGTCAAACTTGAAAATCCATTTATTGCAAATTTCCCAAGTAATGTAAATCTAACAACTAATGAGATTATATTTGAAAATGATCACAAATTCTTAGATGGTGAAAGTATAATTTACGAACCAAGAAATACATCTGCTATTGTGGGTCTGAATACTGAAGGTGAGTACTTTGTATTTGTAAGTGGCCAAAAGAGCATTAAACTTCACAATTCAAAAGTAGATGCATTTGCTGGTATCAATACAGTCAATTTCTCAGCATATGGTGATGGTGTACAATATTTTGTTGCTAAAGAACTTAAACAAGTCGTATCAAGTGTTGTTATTACTGATCCTGGTGTAGGATATGAAAACAAAAGGAGAAATATTCCAACAGCTGGTATTAATACAGTATCAAACAGAGTTGAAATTATAAATCATGGATATAATTCAAAAGAAATTGTAAGATATACAGAAGGAACCCCAAAAGTTGAGGGGTTAAGTGAAGATAAAGAATATTTTGTTAAAAAAATAAACGATGATGCTTTCTCACTTGCAGAGGTTGGTACAGGAACTATAGAGAGAGACTATTATTATAATAGAGAAATTTATATCAATTTCACAAAAACTGGTACAGGCTCATTCAATTATCCACCAATCACTGTTGAAGTAGAGGGTGCTGCAGCATCATTTGACAAAACTTTTGTCGAAGATTTCCAAGAACTTTACATTATTGAGTCTCCAATTGAAGAAAACATTATTACTCCTGTATCAGTGCTTGCATGGACTGATACTGAAGCAGAGATCACAAATCCATACTATGTCTTGGTTAGTGCTGATGCACACTGGTTGATTAGTGATGATCCATTCATTGGTAATATTCTTCTTTATGAAGCAAAACTACAACCAATATTCCGAGGAGAGATATTAACTATTGGCTTAACTGATGGTGGTGTTGGATATGGTGCATCAACTATTGTTGACTTCAGAAGACAACCCGAAATTACATTTGAGTCTGGTTCAGGCGCAAAACTTACTCCAATTATTAATAATGGTAAGATAGTTGAGGTCATTGTAAACTCTGGGGGCACAGGATATAATGCACCACCTGATCTCAATATAGTAAGTGAGACGGGCAATTTTGCTATCTTAGTGCCGATTCTTAACAACGGTGAGATAGAAAGTGTCTATGTTCAAAAAGGTGGTGCGGGTTATATTTCAGGAAAAACTACAATTGATGTAATATCTGCTGGATCTGGAGCAAGAACACAGGCAAATATTAGAGGATGGAATATAAACTTATTTGAGAGAAACTTTCCCAACTTTAAAGACGATGATTGTATTATTGAGGAGAACATTGCAAATGATTCACTTCAATATGCATCAGTTTATGCTCCAAGACCATTGAGAGAATCACTAAATTCATTGAATGGTTTTGGGGAGGATAATATTAAATATGGTATTTTTGATCTAACATTAAGTAATGG
>Ga0222718_10003126_pt1 | contig 14351 bp, 21 predicted proteins | sample C33_27DmetaG_FD_165045 | JGI IMG/M metagenome (GOLD analysis project Ga0222718, IMG submission 165045) | Estuarine water microbial communities from San Francisco Bay, California, United States - C33_27D | ecosystem: Environmental > Aquatic > Marine > Unclassified | place: USA: California... | reverse complement strand
AATATGGTGTAGACGCTCACATCTTTGGCCGGAACGGCATATACCAGCGCACAATTAAGGCATCCGCCCCCACCATCAACGGTGGATTTGCTGAGGATAGTCTGGGTGACGAAGCCCCCATCATACAACTTCAAGACCAACCAACAGGAGAAACGAACATGCAATCATTTACGCATAAAGAAACCGGCAAAACTTTCTACTATGAGCGCCTACCTATCAATGGACCCGGCGAGGAAGCGGTACTTGCGCCGCCGCCGCATGGCGGTAAGGATATGGTATATAGTCAGCGCATCTTCGTAGGTGATGGCGAGCATGGGCAGGGGTGGCGCTATGGTGTAGTGCTGACGTCGGTCGCCTATGTCATCGTGGACGAAATGGAGGAAGACGGCAGGCATTGGTGGATAACTGAGAGTTGGCCGATCCGCCGGAATAACTACACGGAACTATGAGAGAGGACAAGAAAGATGAATACTCAACACGCAAAGATCATCAAGCACTTGCAATCAGCCAACGGTCTGACAGTGCGAGAGGCAATGATTGAATACAGTATCAGCAGCCTAACCAAACGAGTGCAAGAACTGCGAGGAAAGGGATACGATATTGAGTCTGTCCGCAAGCAACATCCTGTCACCGGTCAGCGGTACACACGCTACATTTTGTTGGAGGAATAAATGAAACGCGACCCAGAAAGCGCATCACCCTACGGCGTAGGCAATGGACCCATCCGGGATGCAATTACAGAAAAAACGAAAAAGTGGTATCAAAAAAATCGGGACGAATACACTACCAACACACATGTAAGAAAAAGCTGGTTCGCTGTGGATACGTCGCGAAATCTGGCTTCACAGCACATGACGCAGCGCCTGCTCGAAAGACGCCAGAAGAACACCCTGTTCTTGTGGACCTACCTGACACACAATTACGATATCGGAGAAGACATCCCGCTAACTGAGGTGAACTATCGCAAGTGGTGTGGAGGCAACAGTCTAGCATGGCGAGATGCTGTCGATGATCTACTGGCGATGGGCGCTATCGGACGTGCAGACACAAGCAAAGTCAGAGGATCAGTATACCGGAGGGTAGTTTGATATGAGCGTATGCGGAGAGATCGAGAACATCCAGTACGAGATCGCTGTCACTCGTGCTGAACTGCGGGCAGCTATTGATGTAGTGCCGCGCAATTCGACGATGGATTCCCTGAAGCAGCAATTCAAAGTGGAGAGCATCCGGGCTAGGCTGGATGTACTGAACGAGAAACTGAAAGGCCTGAAGAATGTTTAGTGATACAAACAAACGACGCATCTCGTACCCGCACAAAGTAATGATCCTGTCTGGCGATACCGGCCAAGCTATTTGCTACAGGAGTTTTCAGTTTAAGGAGGCGGCTGAGACATGGGCGGAGGAGATCACAGCTAAGCAGGACGGGCTACGTTATGAGCTATCGTGCATCGACTGAGCAGTACATCACCAGAGTAGCTCGTGCTGTATCTGTACTAATAAACGTGGTGCTGGGCGGTGCTGATGAGCAGACGTTCAGCGCCCGACAACATGAACTGCGAAGACGACAGCGACGGAACTGCGCCCGCATGATTGACACGATCTTCGGGTGCCATCACTGTCAGGAAAGCTGGGTACACTGGCGTCTTAACACTAAGCGAAGGTGATACACATCACCCGCTGTTCTAAAAAAGGAAGAGAGAGAATGATTGAATACACAGTAAAAGTTTTCCCTGACGCCAAGTGGTGGTACTTGGATGAACTGCTTCACCGTGAAGATGGTCCTGCTGTAGAGTACGCTAATGGCAATAAGGAGTGGTGGTTGAACGGTAAGCTGCACCGTGAAAATGGTCCAGCGGTAGAGTGGTCTAATGGCAATAAGTGGTGGTACTTGAATGGCAAGATGCACCGAGAAGATGGACCTGCTGTAGAGCGTTCTGATGGCGATAAGTATTGGTTCTTGAACGGCGAGGAAGTAACTGAAGAGGAAGTTATGAACCCATTAGAAGAGATGACTATGGATCAAATCTGCAAAGCTCTAGGCAAGCAAGTGAAGGTGATAACATGTTAGGTCTACAGATACTTTGTGCAGTGCTGATTGCTGCTTACGTTGTGGGCTTCGTAGTCTGCTATTGCCATACTAGCCGCGAGATGAACCGCACTCTGAAGAGGATCAAGAAATGATGCAGGTAGAATACGTCGATCATATGGGTACTGATCTGTCGGTAGTTAATGCTGCGCGAGTATCGTTCGCCCAAGATAGTGACTGGCCCGTTACGGTACACAGTGGTGAGATGGATACGCTTAAGCCGAAGGATCACAGGCTGATTAAGTACCTCGCAAAGCACCGACACATGTCGCCCTTCGGCCATTCGTTTGCCAGTTTCCATATCAAGGCCCCCGTGTTCGTCGCACGTCAGCTCGTGAAGCATAAGTTCCTGCGCTGGAACGAGATCAGCAGACGCTACGTAGACAAACAACCAGAGTTCTACGTACCTGATGAGTGGCGTGGGCGATCCGCTGACAAGAAGCAGGGGTCAGAAGGGGTCGTGGACGTAGGCGATCTTCAGGCAGAGTATATGGTAGAGACAGGCTCTAGCTTAGACTTCTATGATATTTTGCTTGAGAAAGGAGTAGCACCAGAGCAGGCCCGCATGGTACTGCCACAGTCTACGATGACAGAGTGGTACTGGTCCGGTAGCCTCGACGCATTCCACGACATGTGTGCGCTACGACAGGCGTCTGATACACAGGCAGAGACACGGGAGGTGGCAGACGCGATTGCCGAATGGATGGAGAGCTTTTTCCCTGTAAGTTGGGCTGCACTGGATGATTGGCACCCGCTTAATCGTGTTGCTACTTTAGAGAGAGACCTTGCCTACGCGATTGATGCACTTCATGAGATCAAGGGCGAGGTTGGAGCGAGCACTAACGGATACATCCGCAGCATTGCAGCGGAAGTCCTACAATCTTTGGGAGCAGCGTGATACGGTAGACTAATTATATGATGTACAGGGAGAGGACATGCGACACACAGTTGGAAAGATATTCGATGCGTACCTGCACAGCCCAGACTTTGCACGTTTGAAGGGCGGTACGCAGAAGGACTACGAGACCCACCTACGCAAGGCAGGCAGCACACCTATCGAACACAACAAACACTTTGGTAACTATCGTGCAAACAAGCTAGAGGTGCGTCACGCGATCACGGCATACGAGAACTGGCTGACGTCCGGTGTGCGGTCTGCTAACTATCGCAAGGCGTGTGTCAGCGCAGCTTGGAAGTACGGTATGCGTACAGGTATGGCGGATCACAATCCGATCTCGCTCGTGCGAACCCTTTCTACGCAGCCTCGCCGTGTGATGTGGCAGCGGGATCAGGTGAAGCAGTTTCTTGAAACAGCATACGACTCGTGGAACTGGCGCAACATGGGCCTGATCGTGCAGATGTCGTACGAGTGGGGGCAGCGTGTAGGCGACATGCGTCTGCTGACGTGGGATAGTGTTAACTTAGATGAGTGCAGGCTGGATATCGTGCAGTCTAAGCGTGGCGCTGCAGTACATCTACCGATAGGTAAAAGCCTTTGCCGCATGTTACACAAACAGAAGGAGGATTTCGGGTTCCAGAAGTACGTTGCCCCCCGTGTTACCGCTGAGAATACTGTCTACTATCCATACAACAAGTCAGACATATCTCGGATCACTAACGAGATCTTGGAGGAAGCAGGCCTGCCATCTACTCTGACTGCAATGGACCTACGCAGGACAGCAGTGACAGAGATGATGGAGGGTGATGTTGATATCATTGGCATCATGCAGGTGACAGGGCATAAGAGTGCAACTAGTCTGCGACCCTACATGGTTAACACATTCAGAGGTGCTGCAAAGGCGCTAGCTGCAAGAGGTAATGATGATGATGACGAAGATGAACCTGACTAAGCACGTCGAAGACCTGAACATCGAATCCGGCGGCACCTACCGGGGTACTTGTCCGGTATGTCGAGGTAGCAATACGTTCACTGTGTTCAACGATAGTGGGCGCTTCATATATAACTGCTATAAGTTAGCATGTCGCATCAAGGGTGCCGTGAACATTGGTCTGACAGCCAAAGATATACAGATGCAAATGCGCAAGAGAGGAAAGCAGGACGTGGTACGTACTGAGATACCTACGATGGAGATACCTCAGTATGTCGTGCAGCCTACGCCGGAGATGAAAGACTTTCATGGTTTCCTGAATAAGTGGAAAGTCCCTGCGTATGGCCTGATGTATGACGTCAAGGATTCACGGTGTGTATTCCCGATCTATAAGAAGGGCAGGATCATAGACGCTATAGGTAGATCGCTGAAAGGTAAGATGCCTAAGTGGTACAGATACACAGGACAGGCACCCGCCTACTTCTCTGGGTCAGGCAAGACCTTACTGATAGTAGAGGATGTCCTGTCAGCTATCATAGCTGCACAAGAAATACAGGATGTCACTAGTATGGCGATCTTAGGTACATCGCTTAACGCAAAGCATATGGAATACATAGGAGAGTACTCCCGTGTTCTGGTGGCGCTTGATCCTGATGCGCTGAATAAGACTATCCAGTACCGCAGAGAGATCGCACTGTGGACTGGTCTACCGACCATCGCAATCTGCTTGGAGGATGATCCGAAGTACAGACGAACTAATGATATAGAAACTATCAAGAACAAATGCTTGCATAGCAAGTAAAAGAAAGACTTGAAGACGCGGACGTTTTTTGCTAACAACCCACGCTCCGCACCCAGATAACCTAAGAGGATGACAAACATGACAGAACGAGGACGTGTTCCGACGGAGGCCGCAGCCCTGATTGAAGGGGATCGCTGCCACGAATATGGAGACCCCTTTGAGATGCACAAGAGGGCTGCTGATATCTACAACGCTTACTCTGGCAGTAGTATAACAGCGCATGACATGGCTATGATTCTGTTGTCTGTGAAGATGGCACGTCTAGCACACATGCCGCTGCACCGTGACTCGTATGTAGACATCTGTGGCTACGCCGGTATCGGGTACGAGATTGCAGATCGTATGGATAAAGGTCTCGTGAATAGTTTGCCGGAGATACGTGCAGAGAAATAATTATTAAGCTTAAAAGAAAGGAGAGACTAACATGACAATGGAACTAGGCTTATTGAAAGCCTTGCTCAACAAAGATTTCTACGAGAAGAACAGAGGCCTGCGATGCCCACCTGAAATCTTTTCGAAGGATGTTCGTAAGATCAAGGACTGCCTCGACTTAGCAATGGAGAAGTACAAGGCGGATCTAACGACAGAAGATCTACAGGCTGTGTTTCACGCAACCAATAAGACGATGACGACTGCGACCAAAGTCTCGTATGATGATCTGTTCAGGAAGATGCAATCGACTAAGGCGATCCACGGCGAGATCGCAGAGGATGCACTCAGCTCTTTGTTTCAACAGTATGTTGGCGAGCAGGTAGCGCAGATGGGTTTCTCGTTCGTGAACGGGGAAGAAGAAAGTCTGGAACCTTTGCGTCGTTTGCTAGACGACTATAAGAATGACTTCACGCCTAGCATACGTGTAGACTGGGATGATATCTCTATTGAAACTCTGATGGCTGCTAACAAGCAGGAGTCTCAGTGGAAGTTCAATATACCATCGCTTCGTAGGAAGATTGAGGGCGTCAGTGGTGGGCATCTTATCATGGTAGGCGCAAGACCTAACACAGGTAAGACATCCTTTCACGCCTCCCTGATTGCAGGGCCAGACGGGTTCGCGCATCAGGGTGCTAAGTGTATCGTCTTGTGTAATGAAGAGAGCTACGAGCGTGTAGGTGCTAGGTATCTTAGTGCCGCTACTAACATGACGATGGATGAGGTACACAGTAACGTAAGCCTAGCAGCGGAAAGGTACGATACAGTAAAACAAAATGTCAGGATCAAAGACAGCACTAACAAAAACCTTTCTTGGGTAGAGGCGGTAGTAAAGCACGAGAAACCAGACATTGTTATTCTAGATATGGGCGATAAGTTCTCTAGTAAGACGTCTGACAAGACAGATGTATACTTGAAGGATGCTTCTATCTATGCACGTAATATTGCAAAGCAGTACAAGTGTGCTGTAGTCTGGATGTCTCAGCTATCTGCAGCAGCAGAGGGTAAGGTGTTCTTAGATCAATCAATGATGGAAGGCAGTAAGACAGGTAAGGCAGCTGAGTCTGACTTGATGGTACTCATCTCTAAGAACCCACAGGTAGAGGGTGCTGATGAACAAGACACGCAACGCCACCTGAACATCGCAAAGAACAAACTAAAGGGTGGCTGGCATGGTGTGCTGCATTGTGATCTTGATGGAGACAGAAGCCTATATACCTCTTGATATGTACAACAGAAGGAGCGATGAACTATGCACATGCACATGTTAGAGAACCGGGTCGTCGATCTGGAAGATAAAATTAAACAGATGGACAAGCGTCTTAAGGAACTTGACCTTATCATGAAGGAGATGCGATCATCCCTTAAGACGCATATCGAATGGCATCCGGGCAAAGGCAAATGAAGTTAGTTCTAGACGTCGAGAACACAACCACACAGCGAGGTGGTAAGAACCACATGGACCCCTTCGAGCAGGGGAACAAACTGGTTCAGGTAGGTATGCTTGATGTTCAGGATGCTAACAAAGAGACACACATCATAACGCTGGATCACCGGGACTCTAAAGATACAGACGCCACCGGCTCGGCATTCGTTCAAGCAATGCTCAACAAGACTAGCCTGCTCATAGGTCACAACTTGCAGCACGATCTAGCGTGGCTGTGGGCTTGTGGTTTTACGTACGATGGTAACATATATGATACCATGCTTGCTGAGTACCTATTGTTGCGGGGCCAGAAAGAGCCTCTATCCCTAGCAGCCTGTGCTGAGAGGCGCAGGTTGTCTGTACAGAAAGATGATACGCTGAAGCGTTACTTCAAGGAAGGATACAATACAGATGAAATACCCCTACAAGAGTTGTGCCACTATCTTCGTGCTGACCTGCGCACTACTGGCGAGTTGTACCTCAGCATCGAACGAGACTTTGCCGACAGTGCAAGTGCTTCCCTTGAAGCCGTTAAAGCAAGTACCTTTACCGCAACCAAAACCCTTACCCGAATGTACATGTCAGGCTTCGCCGTTGATAAGGACGAACTAGATAAAGTCGGAAGGGAGTTTGAGGAAGAGAAGGCTGCGCTTGAGGGTACTCTACAAAAAGAAGTGCGTAGTCTTATGGGTGATACGCCGATCAACCTCAACTCCCCTGAGCAAATGTCTCATGTGATCTTCTCGCGTCGCGTAAGAGACAAGTCTACATGGGAAGCACAGTTCGATGGTGTTGATACAAAGAAAGAGTTTAAGGATGCAGTAGAAGAGAACTCTATCTTACTGAAGAAGACGCGCTGCTTTACCTGCCCTACGTGTGACGGCGAAGGGACGGTGTACAAGATAAAGAAAGACGGGACACGCTACGCTAGACCCAACAAGTGCAAGGATTGTTTAGGGCGTGGGTATCTGCTTGAGGAGTTGAACGAACGGGCAGGCTTAGGCTTTGCTGCGCCGTCTGCTGCTTGGGTAACTGCCAACGGTTTTGGTACAGGTAAAGACAAGCTGGATTCCCTGATCGCTACAGCTCGAACTAATAACATGGATACTGCTGTCTCGTTCCTGTCTAACTTGAAGAGGCTGTCTGCTGTGAGCAGCTACTTGTCTAGCTTTGTTGATGGCATCCGGGTGTTTACTAAAACAGATGGCTTCCTGCATGTAGGTCTTACGCAGCACATCACGGCAACAGGGCGCTTCTCAGGTCGCAACCCCAACATGCAGAACATGCCACGGGGTAATACGTTTCCTGTGAAGCGTGTCTTTGTGTCTCGTTGGGAAGGCGGTCAGGTCTTGGAGGCTGACTTTGCACAGCTAGAGTTTCGTGTTGCTGCATTCTTAGCGCAGGACAAGGTTGCAATGAAGGAGATTGAAACAGGCTTCGACGTACACAGTTACACTGCTAATGTTATCTCCGATGCAGGTCAGGCGACGAACAGGCAGGAGGCTAAGGCACATACGTTTGCACCTCTGTTTGGGGCTACAGGATACGGAAGATCCAGAGCAGAAGCCGCCTACTACACGCACTTTGTCGAGAAGTATAAGGGTATTGCAGCATGGCATAACGAACTAGCCAGCGAGGCATTGCGTTTCAATAAGGTGACCAACGTAAGCGGTAGGCAGTATGCTTTCCCGCATGTTATGCGTAGAGCAAACGGTACGCCTAGCCATTTCACGCAGATCAAGAACTATCCTGTTCAAGGTTTCGCTACAGGTGACATCGTACCTGTTGTTCTTACAGAGTTTGAGAAGCGTATTGCAGGGATGCAATCCTGTCTGGTCAACACAGTGCATGACTCATTGGTCGCTGATGTTCATCCTGATGAGACGCAGGGCGTAATACAAGTGGTGGAGAACCTAAATGGAAACTTGAATAACATCATACAAGAAGCTTACGGCGTAGAGATGAATGTACCTCTACTTTTAGAAGCTAAGATAGGGCCTAATTGGCTTGACACAAAAGACGTTTAGGAATATAACTAAGCCTCTTTATCTACCGCTCAGAAAGGAACTTACATGAGCACAGAAGTAACACTAAGCGATCTGGGTATCGCTGATATTGTAGATTTTATGGGCATTGATTCAGCGCCTAGTGAACGAGTAAGTCTCGCTCGGCTGAAGATGTCGCAGACCGCTATTGAAAAAGAGATCGTCATTGATGGCGATGCGCTACGAAAACCTGTGATCAAAGCAGGTTCGTATAAACTTACTATCGACAAGAATACACCGGATGTCTTTAGTGAGACTGTAACCTTCCGGCCTTTTGCGTTTCGCTGGCAGTATACCGTCTGGGATAATGACAAGCGTGTCTCTCAGAAAACTGTTCTCTCTACTAAGCTGGGTCAAGATCTGAAAGATACTACAGGTGGTTTTAATCTAGGCCGACCCAGTGGCTACATCGAAGATATGTCTGCCTTGCCTAAGTCTGTTCGGGATAAGATCTCAAGTGTTCGACGTGTCTATGTAAACTATGGCTTAGCTACTCTCGACAATCCTACTGACGCGGAAGGTAATGCGCTTTCAAAGGAAGAGTACACGGACATCCCTGTAGTCTTCGATATGACTAACAGTAGGAGCATCAAAGAAATCAAGACTGCGGCCACATCCCTTGCCTCTCGTAATATTCCCCCGATCTGTAATACGTTTTATTTCTCACATAAGAAAGAGAAACTGGGAGACTCAGGGGAATCTTACTTCAGGCCGGTTGTCGCTATCGGAGAACGTGTTGATTTGTCTGAGAAGGACAAGCCTACGGCGGAACTCTTCAAGGACATCATCGAAGGGACTAACCGCTGGGTGATGAGTGAGTACGAGAAGAACAATCCTTCAAGTAGCGAGGACTTTATGTCTGACCGAGATAAGGAACTTGTCAACAGTATCGTAGAAGTTGAGGAGCTAGAATAGTTATGGAGACGCAGCACCCAGCAGAACTTTCTGTGCTGCTTTATCTGCAGAAGGCTATGGCGGGTGAAGCAACTATGACGGAGGAGGTGACTGATAAGGTCGCCTCCGACATCAAGAAGGCCATGATGAAGCAGTTCGGCTCTGGTAGGCGTGATGCCTTCCGTCTAAGGATGTCTAACATTGGCAAGCCAACCTGCCAGCTGTGGTTTGAAAAGAACCAGCCAGACAATAAGGAGGCACTGCCGCCCTACTTCCTGATGAACATGATCTTGGGTGACATAGTTGAGGCTGTGTTTAAAGGCCTGCTTACTGCAGCGGGGGTCACGTTTGAAGACAACGCTACAGTTACCCTGCAGCTGCCTGACGGGCAGGAGATCAGGGGTGAGTACGACATGGAATTAGACGGCAGGATTGATGACGTAAAGTCTGCGTCACCGTGGTCGTATAACAACAAGTTTACATCAGTAGATGTTCTCAAAGAGCATGACAGCTTTGGGTATGTAGCACAGCTGGTAGGCTACGCTGTAGCTGCAAACAAATCTGTTGGCGGATGGTGGGCTGTCAATAAAGCGAATGGGCAGTTCAAGTACGTAGATGCGTCTACCGTAGACGTAGAAGATGTTATGAGTAGCATACAGGATACGGCTAACTACCTAGACAGTGATGCGCCTTTCGAAAGGTGTTTCGATCCTGTGCCTGAGACGTTTAGCAGAAAGACTACTGGTAATATGGTGCTACCTATTGACTGTAAGTTTTGCTCTTTCAAGAAGGACTGCCACCCTACTCTGAAGACTATGCCTAATAGGTCAAGCAAAGCTAAGGCACCCCCAGAAGTAGACTATGTGTACATAGGTGATAACAAAGATGCCAACTACTAAGAGGCGACACAACGTCCGTAGGTATCGCAGCGGCTTGGAGAAACAGGTCGCTGCATACTTAAAAGAAAAACAGAAGAAGGTTGAGTACGAAGCCCTACGAATAAAGTGGCGAGATCTGCGGTATCGTACATACACGCCAGACTTCGAATTGGATAACGGTATTATCGTAGAGACAAAGGGTATCTTCGATAGCGAAGACAGGCGCAAACATCTAGAGATACAGAAGCAACATCCAGAGTTAGATATCCGCTTCGTGTTTAGTAATGCCAATGCCCGCTTGTACAAGGGCGCAAAGAGCCGGTACTTTGAGTGGTGCGATAAGCATAACTTTCAGTGGTCTCACAAAGTCTTACCTGAAGGGTGGCTCGCAGAAACAGGCAAGCGAACAAAAAGTAAAACCTTTCTTATTGAAGAGGAATTGTAGAATGGATGTAGAAAACCACACTGTCTCAGTTAGTATGTCTGCTGTGTACGATGAGGAAGGCATGTTTCAAGGCATAGATACTTTCTTAGAGACATCTGTATTTAATGAGGGAGATGTAGATTCAAACGTAACTTGGGAACTACTACATCATGCCTGTATGCTTCTTGCTTCAGTGCAGCTAGGCCAAGAAGACAGAGGTCTTGCAGAAGCCTTGTCTACTAGAGCAGACAGATTACTTGAAGGCCTCCTATCTGTGAGACTTCAAGAAGACGCAGAGAAGAGTGAAGCTATTCTAGATGAATTTACGGTTACAAAAGGCAGTGCCTGACATGAAAAAGTTTAGTGTCACACTTCTACTAGAAGTAGAAGAGCCTAACAGCTTACTATCTTCTCATATGGATTCGCATACAGAAGATGTGTTTGACTTTGTGCAGGATGTCTTTTACGATAATGAAGACGTGAATGTAAAAAACCTACTAGTAAAGGAGCGGTTCAATGCTTGATTGGAAACAGTACAGTGAATGGGTAGAAGGTAAAGTTGTCTTGGAAGGACAGGATCGTTTTGTAGAAAACATTCTTGGCCTTTGTGGTGAGGCAGGGGAGGTTGCTGAAAAAGCAAAGAAGCAATTTCGTGATCACAACCGTGTAACAACAGAGGCTATTCAATTAGAGTTAGGCGATGTGCTATTCTACGTTACAGCAGTGGCTAATATGTACGGGTCTAACCTCGAAGAGATTGCAAGAATGAACCTCAAAAAGCTTAATGATCGCGCAGAACGTGGTGTCATTAGAGGAGAGGGTGACAACCGATGAATAACTATTTACCTACAGACTATCAGTCTTTCATTCACACGTCGCGATATGCGCGTTGGCTTGATGAGGAGGGGCGTCGAGAAAGCTGGGGGGAAACTGCCCAGCGATACATTGACAATATTGTAAAACCGCATAATGAGGTTCCTACAGATATCATCCATGAGATTGCACAGGCGATCCTCAGTTTAGAAGTCATGCCATCTATGCGGGCCTTGATGACGGCAGGGCCTGCGTTTGCGCGGGACAACGTAGCAGGATACAACTGCTCGTACCTGCCAGTAGACGATCCCAAGTCTTTCGACGAAGCAATGTTCATCCTGCTGTGCGGCACAGGCGTCGGCTTCTCCGTCGAGCGGCAGTTCATTTCGAAGCTGCCGGAAGTCCCTGAGTTGTTTGATAGCGAGACGACAGTCGTTGTGAAAGACAGCAAGGAAGGCTGGGCTAAAGCATTCCGGCAAGTGCTCGCCCTGCTGTGGTCAGGTGAGATCCCCAAGTGGGATACGTCGCGTGTACGCCCATCAGGTGCACGTCTTAAGACATTCGGGGGCCGTGCCTCTGGTCCTGCACCTCTGATCAACCTGTTCAACTTTGCTGTTGGTACATTCAAAGAAGCACAGGGTCGTAAGATGTCGTCTGTTGAGTGCCATGATCTAATGTGTAAGATCGGCGAAGTCGTTGTCGTCGGCGGTGTGCGTAGGTCTGCAATGATCTCCCTGTCTAACCTGTCTGATGATCGAATGCGTCACGCTAAGTCAGGCGCATGGTGGGAGAACAACGGACAGCGAGCACTGGCTAACAACTCCGTCTCCTATACTGAGAAGCCTGATAGCACATCGTTCCTGCGTGAGTGGACTTCGCTTGTGGAGTCAGGCTCAGGGGAGCGGGGCATCTTCAATAGAGAAGCAGCACGTAAGCAGGCTGAGAAGTTTGGGCGTCGGGATGGAGGCTACGAGTTTGGAACGAATCCTTGCAGTGAAATCATTCTTCGTCCGTATCAGTTCTGTAATCTTACGGAAGTTGTGGTCCGGGCTACAGATGATATCGACTCCCTCGAACGAAAAGTCAGGCTGGCAACAATACTGGGAACACTTCAATCTACCTATACGAAGTTCCCGTACCTCCGCAAAGTCTGGCAAAAGAACACGGAAGAAGAGAGGCTTCTAGGTGTCAGTCTCACTGGCATCATGGACAACCCTCTTATGACTGTAAAGAACGCAGGATTGGAGAAGACCCTTGGACATCTTCGTGAAGTTGCTGTATCAGTTAATGCTGAATGGAGTGCTAGACTTGGAATTCCTGCTTCAGCCGCTATCACTTGTGTTAAACCTTCTGGCACTGTATCTCAGCTTGTAGATTCAGCCAGCGGTATTCATGCAAGACACAGCCCGTACTACATTCGGACAGTCAGGGGCGACGTCAAAGATCCATTGACGCAGTTCATGATGGACCAGAACGTCCCGTCAGAGCCTTGCGTAATGAAGCCCGACACTACAGTTGTGTTCAGCTTCCCTGTCAAAGCGCCTGACAATGCAGTAGTTACGCATGATATGTCCGCAGTAGAGCAGCTGGAAACATGGCTTGTTTATCAGCGTCACTGGTGTGAACATAAGCCGTCTGTCACTATCAATGTACGTAAGGATGAGTGGGTTGAGGTGGGTGCATTTGTGTATAAGCACTTTGACGAGATGTCTGGTGTATCCTTCCTGCCTTACAGTGAGCACACTTATCAGCAGGCACCATATCAGGAGGTCGATAAAGCTGTATACGAAGAGCGTAAGTCCACCATGCCAGCATCTATCGACTGGTCTAAGCTCTCTTCGTATGAGGTAGAGGACAACACAGCAGGCTCTCAGACGCTAGCGTGTTCAGGCGATAGCTGTGAGATAGTGGATCTTGTGTAGATGTATGTACTTGTGACACGAGATGATTGCTCTTACTGCAACTTAGCTAAGAGCTTGTTCCGCGAGAAAGCCCTGCCTTTTACAGCATACAATCTGAGTAGCCCTTCCTCTAAGTGGGTAGGGCATCTTATGCTAGAGGCAGGGCTTTCTTCCGTACCTCAAGTGTTCGCCCCCGATGGTAGTCGTATCGGGGGTTACACTGAGTTGAAACAATATGTAGATGAAAAGAGGTACTAATCCCGCTATGCAGCTAGATTTGTTTGAGACACCCCTTAAGTATAATGAGGGTGAGAGTTTTCATACATGTAGGCGGTGTAAGAGGGAGCTACCAATAAGCTCCTTTAGGGTGCGCTCTGATTCTGGCAGGAATGGCTATCGTGTAAAGTCTTGCAAGACATGTGAGCAGAAGGAGAATCAGGAGCTTACAGAGTTACATAAAAAAGCCCCTCCAGTCCCCGACTCCTGTGAATGCTGCGGCAAGGCTACAAAAAGCCACTTCATGAGATTAGATCACTGTCATGACACCCTTAAGATAAGAGGCTGGTTATGTAATACTTGTAACGGTGGGATTGCCTTTTTAGGGGATTCTATTGAGGGCGTAGAGCAAGCTCTGCACTACTTAAGGAAACACGATGAACGATCTTGAACCACCTAAGAAGCAGACACGTACCCGGCGTAAGACTAACTACAAGAATGCGTCTCTGAAGAAGACGTCAGCCTTTGTTCCTCGCACAGAATCCCAACGAAAACTGTGGGACTTTATGAAGGCTAGCTGTCAGGTACTGGTGCTTGGCCCTGCAGGT
>Ga0222718_10003122_pt1 | contig 14369 bp, 15 predicted proteins | sample C33_27DmetaG_FD_165045 | JGI IMG/M metagenome (GOLD analysis project Ga0222718, IMG submission 165045) | Estuarine water microbial communities from San Francisco Bay, California, United States - C33_27D | ecosystem: Environmental > Aquatic > Marine > Unclassified | place: USA: California... | reverse complement strand
AAGACCCACGGTAGCATCGACAGGAAAAGTGGTCATCGATTCTGCCGCTTGACCGATAACACTTTTTGGTGCTTCGTAGCCAGATGCTTGCAGTTCGGCTTCACCGGCTTGCGTCATCTCCGTACCGTATTGCTCCAAGTCCTGAAGCAAAGGACCGTACTTTGCTCTTAGCTCGCTAATCTCGTTTTCAGAGACATCATCTCGACCAAGTAAGGGTTCCAACAGGTCAAAGTCTTTTTGCTGAGCTAAAATAGCAAAGGCAGTAAGCGATGGCCCTAGCTGCTTCTTGAGCAAGGGAGTACCATTGGCAAAGGCGTTCCAGACTTCACCTAGCGCATCCCCCCATGAAACTTCCTGTGCATCCGGATTCTCTTCTGTCGGAGCAGCCTGACTACTGGTTAGCGGGGTTTTCGCATACGGATGATTGAGAATAGCACTGCGCGTGGAAGGGTCGTTGACTTCGGCGTGATCAAGTAATTGAGTCAAACCACTCTGCAGCTGTGAGTCACCTAACTGACCGTTCTTGTAACGGTAGATCAGGTCAGCCATCCGGTACTTGTAATTTAGCGCAAGTGCTTCTTCCGGAGTGACGTAACCCGGTGAGCCGGACCAATCAAACTGAGGTTTAATTCGTGGGGCGTACCCGTCAGTTTTTGCCATAGTTTGCTCCTCGATATTTGTCTAGTCCTTCTTCGATCAGGTGCATTGCTTTTGCGTATTCAAGTTGTGCTTGTTCGATGCGACCTGCTTTTGCAAACATATCTGTCTCTGCTAACCGATTGTTGATTTCAGAGAGCATTCCGTTCAGACCCCCTGCTAATCGCATCTCTGTTTCGTAGTACGCCTTTGCTGAGTCTCGGCGTGCAGCACCTCCTTTCGCATTGGAGAGTTCTGGATACCGTTCGGTCAAAATCTTAACCTTGTTTTCAATAACCGGATCAGCTAAACGCTCACCCTGCATTAAACGAAGTTCAGTTAGAATACGTCCACCACTTCGACGGATGTCGTCATATTCGCGTAGTGCTTCTGTGAGTTCTTCACCAGATGCTTCCTTGGTAACTAACGGACCAGACTCTAGTTCATCAAATCTTGCAGTAAGATTGTCGATCTCTCGTTGCTTCGCGTTTAGCTCATAACGAAGTTCCACTGGACTAAGTTCATTCAAGGAATCAAAGTCTTGTCCCATAGAGTTTTCTACTTTCTGGCGAAGATCCGTGAAAGCATTGTTGAGTTCCTTGACCACATTCAATGTTTCTACTCGACTTTCACGCAAAGCCGGATCTACTCGTTCGTCGTCTTCCGGATTCCGTGGTTCCGGATCAGGTTCTGCGTAAGCTATGTCTTCCTGTGCTAAAGGTGGTCTTGGTACTTCGGGAGCACGAAGTTCTGTTAAATCCGCAGCTGGTGCTGGGTCTGGTTTTCTACCCAGTGCCAGTTTTGCATTATCCATAGACTCAGAAATCAAGTTAGTGACAGACGGAGATAGCGGAGTTTGCGCGTCAGCAATACTGGCTTGCTGCTCTTTCTGAACACTCTGATCTTCATACATTTGATTGATTGCTGACTCCGGTGCGGGAGGTGGTGGTGGGGTTGCGTTTGCTGCTTCACCTAAAGCTAAGTCCCGTTGATATTCTGCCGCTAATCCGGGCTGACGACTGCGAGTTTTTCTTGCTTCTTTTTCAGCTTCAAAATTAGCACGTGCTTCTTCTGGAGAAAGATTGACTGGTCTACCCCCTGTTCTCTTGGGAGCAACAACGGCAGCATTTGGATTTACTGTTTGCTCTCTTAAATATTCTGCCGCTAATCCGGGCCGATCCGGGTCTTCTTCTGCTTTCGCAAACTTTTCCTGTTGCCGTGCTCTAAATTCACTACGAGTTTGATCATAAGGGGTAGTTTCTTCTCCACTCTCATCACTTGTTAAATTTAAAAGTTGACTCAAACCGACACCTACTCCATCAGCTAGTTCGACAGGTTCTGCAGTCTGTTCTACTTGTCGTTGTGACGTGTCCGAAGCAGGTTGTTCACCAGTTGGTGTTTCTGTTTGAACCGAGTTGTTCTGCGCATCAACTCGTTTAGATACATCTGCCTCACCCACCTCCGAAGCTGGTTGCCCTTGTGCTTCTGCTTCTGGTAGTACAAGACCTAATGTTTTTCCTCGTCCACTGATAATATTTCGTTGATCTTCAGGGAATAGAGAAATAATCATGGTTTCTTGCCCACCATATACTCGTTGTAACGCAAGATATTGTTCTACTGGATCTTGAACATTTACGTGTCGCAACATGGTTAGCATTTTATTTGGGTCAGCAGCCCAGTCTCCCTGAAGATCTGCTCTTGTTATTCCAGCTGGAGGGTCAGAGGAATCTTCACTGAGAAGCACTTTTACTCGGTCATACACTCGATCTAAACCAGCTTCGGCTCTGCCTTGAATATCTTTTTGAATAGCAGTTGCTTGTTCCTTCAACGCCGCGTTTGCAGACGCGAGAGTCGCACGACTTTGTTTCATGAGTTCAGATTTAGCGGCAGTCTGCGAAGCAACTGGAAGCTTTCTGAACTCTCTGGCCCATGCCGTTTCTCCTGCATCCAAGTCAGCTAACACAGACTGAGCCGTGGCCCCTTCTTGCTCTAATGCTCTGTAAAGCAATTCAGTACCTTGCAGAGTCAACGTATCCAGAGTTGGTCCGAACTTGTAATAGTTGTCGGCTTCACCAGCTGCGATCATCAAAAAGTCTTCGTCTTTTAGAAAGCTATACTTGCCGCTATCCTTGAGATCCCGTGCTAACGAACCAATTGGAGTTTCAATTCCGGTTGCCTGAAGTCGGGCATCGCTCCCTGCAAAATCGACTGGAGCATCAAAACCAGCAGTGACATAGGATTGAGCAGTCTGAAAATCGGTTGCGCGAAGTTTCTCTGCACTTCGTGCTTTTGCATCTGCAGCTGCTAATGCGCGTTCTTTTGCAATCTTGTCTGCTTCGTATGCACTGTAGAACTGCAAACCAGCATTCACCGCCGTCAGTGCTTTCTGAGTATCTGTTGTAGGTGTGTAGTACGGATTATCTGCACCCGGTTGTGTTCCACCGACGTTTGGTGCGAAAGCCATTGTCGCCTGTGCTAACGTGCTGCCGATGGCTGCACCACCCACAGGGCCAACGGGAGTGAACGATCCGATAGCGGCACCACCGACCGTACCAATCAGATTTAGCGTGTCACCAAAAGCACTGTGCTTGTTGGCTTCACGTTGCTGACGACGTTGTTCTTCAAGTTGCCGTTTACGTTCCTCTTCTGCTTCTTTTCGTAAGCGTTCCCGTTGCTGATAATCCAAAGCGGAGTACAACATTTGAAGCCCACTGCTCTGTTGCGGAAACATAGGAGAGATTGCCATAGTTTCTCTTATGGAGTAATTTGAAGTTGTTGGAGAAGCTTTGGATCTAGCGTGCTAAAATCAAAGTCTGGAAACTGAGTCTGTAATGCGGCTCCAGTTGCACCCCAATTAAAGTTATTATCTATTAGCGTCTGCAACCACCCCATTCCTGTCCAGTAATCATCGGTAGCATTCGCATCTGCGGTGGTTGCGGTGTTTGCGGCGGTGACATTGGTATTCACCGTGTTGTTGTTTAGACCTGTTCGCACATCAAGGCCTTTAAAGTATTGAGTTTGGTTCGTGTTAATCCTGTCTTGTTCAAGTCCTGTTGTGACACCCAGACCTTCCATGCCTAGTCTGGCACCTTCTTGCTTACCTTCGTAGATCGTAGAAATCATATCTCGTTCGACACCAAGTCCTTCGAGCCTGACATCATAGAGATCACCCAGAGCATCCATACCACTGCGAATACCTGTTTGTGCGCTATTTAGCGCATTGGTTCGATTGGTTAGCATCTGCGTGCCCAGACCATAGGAATCCAGAATAGCCTGACGACGGGATGAGCGAGCCGAATCAGAGCGTTTTTGTTCCAGATCCATCAGGGCTTTGGTGTAGGCAGGGCTGGACGCATCCAGACCGGCATTAGCGTAGGTTTGATTTAGCGTATCTTTCGCACCACGGGCGTTGCGATCAATCTCGTCACGGGCATCGGCATAGTAAAGATCGGTCAATCGTCCGTAATAATTTGTATCATTGGCATCTTGTGCTACGTCTATCAAGCCAGCAGTGGTGTCATCCATTTGCTGTTGATAAGGCTGCAGTTCGCTTTCATAACTAGTATATGCCTGATCGTAACTGTCTCGAAGCGTACCCATCTCTGCCTGATAGGTCGCATTCGCATCCTTCATCTGGTTCTGATAATCCCGTAAACCATCGGAACGTAGAGCATTGCCATCGGCATCAACAAGGGTATTGTTTGCGCCGAGCGTGTAGGTCCGACCATCTGGCCCAGTGAAAGAATTATCCGTATTTCGAGTGAACCCGTTGGCTTCCGCATTCGCTGCCGTCACCGCCGATCCGTAGAGAAATTCATTGGCAGCATCCGTAAACTGCTGTGCGAAATCATTTTCTTCAAAATTGAGCGAGCCTACGGTGGATACCGTGTTTCCATCGGTATCGGTGAGCATTCCGGTGTCGGGGTCAACATCATAAGTGGTATTCGTTCGTGGATCGGTAAACGTGGTTACCGTTTTACCATCTACTTCTTTTGTGCCTTTCTCCCATCCAAGCTGCTCGGCAACTCCAGTGGATACGTCACCACCAAGAACGGAGGTTTGAATGTCTGCAGCCGTATCTGCTCCTGCTGCTACATCTTGCACGGCTTGATCAACCACTTCTTCTGCAGCATCGGAAGAAGCTTGGTCGTCGTCTATTTCAGTGACAACAGTAGACTGATCTGGAGAAATATACGGATTTCCATCGGCATCCCGATATTCACCGTTGTCTGTTAGATAAAAGGTTTTACCGTTTGCATCGGTAAACTCACCGTCAACTACATTTCCGTTTGCATCCTTAACGGGAGTCAACCCGTCTGGGTTGGTAGGGTCACCAAACGTGGCATTATTAACTGCATCTTCTGCTTGTTCTGTCGGGGTAACAGGATTCGCACCTGCTAGCGTAGCGTTATCAATCGTATAAGCTGTATCGCCACTACCCCAAGTGTTGTCCGGTAGTACATTGTTTTTTGCAAAGTTATCAGCAATGTACGAATTCCAAGCATCTCCTGACAGGTCGGCTATGTCATCATACAAAGTGGTATAGCCATCTGCCGAACCATCACGGGAATCTAGGATCGCTTGAATCTGTTCATCCGTTCCGCCTTTATTACGGAGATTGGTAACTAGCTGACTGTGAGCATTGTAGGCTTTGATACCTTCTTTTAGTTTGTTGATCTCTGTACTGGGAAGTTTATATTTGTTGTTGCTGAAATGCCCTAATTGGTCAATGACCATTGACCCCATAATAGCTTTGAGCTTATTTAGGTCGGTAATCTGGCTAATGTCTACGTTTGAATTTCCTTGAACTGCGTCTGTAATTCCATTTGCGTTAAAAAAATTCTGGTAGTCTTGAGCATCCCAATCTGCTGTAAGCCCTCCAAAATAGGAGTCGTAGTTACCTTTAAACGCAGTGTTGTAATAATCTGCTTCCGTTAAGAACTTTGTGAAGTCTTGCCAAAAGTCATTCGGGGCTACTACGTCCTCACGCATACCGGAAAGGACTGCTTTGTTTCCATTGTATTTAATTGCCATTTTATCCTTCCTCCGCTTGGGGGGTCATTGCTCTTTGTTCTAGATCCGCTAGGGTCACATCTGTTTCTACGATATAAATTTTACCACCGTCTTCGGGATTCGTATGAATGTATTGTAAGACGTGTCCGATAGTTCCCGATTGAAAATAGGCTTTCTCTGTCTTGGTGATGTAGTCTGTAATATCGTTGCCATTACTGTCCTGCCCAACTACTTCGGTACTGTCAAAACTATAGGTTCCAATGCTCGTACCGTCCAAGTACCATTGAACGTCTACATCCCCCTTATAGGTAATCTGAAACTCTGCATGTGTGCGGATTCCTCGGTAAAAACGAGGTGGCAAGGCTACAGGTCTGGCCCAGAGGATTTCGGCATCAACGTCTGATGTACCTGCATTGTGTATGTGTGGCACATATCCATACGCTAATGGATTAAAGTAAAGCCTCATCGTGTCTACCACCTGCGAGGTGTTGACCCCTGTTCCTAGATTTTCTGTTTGCTCTGTACCGTCTAAATAGATTTTTGGCTGAAGTTGCCCTGCACCACGAAACCCAAATTCGTAGTAATGAAACAGTTGCTGCTGGTTAAAACTCTCTATCGGCACTGCCTCAAAATCCTGATTTAGCAGGTTAGTTGAGGTTGAAACCAGATGGCTGATGAAACCGGACGTAGCGACAGGAAGGGTTACTCTGCGTTTGCGAAACGTAGTCTGAGAGGGTAGCGCATGGTCACTTAGGACGGCAGAGCCATCTACGCTAACGGTAACCGTTGGGTTGCCAAAGTATTCAATATTAACAGCCTGATACAAAACTCGGTTCATCCGAACTCCGTTGTGAGATCTGTGCGAATTGCTGCTAAATCTGCGTTGTTTGTGTCCTGTAAAATCTCAATAAGCTTGTCGATCTGAGCCTGTAGATTCGCCATATTGTCGTAAGCCTGTCGAAAGGAATCCCTAATTTTTGGGTCTTCTACCAAAAAGAATTGCTCATAATTCGAATTTCGTTGCTGCATCATCCTCCTGATAGAATCTCGTACTCGGTGTCGATCCAATCAATTCGACCATTCCAATCTGTAATCTCCACCGACCAGACATCGGCTACCGATAACCCGTAGATCGTGTCTGATGTTGCAGGTACATAAACTCTCGCAGGTTCTGTACGAGTCGAAGTGGTAGAGTCTGTAATAGAAATGGTTTTCGGAGTCGCTACGTTGGAAGAATTCTTAAAGACAGGTTTACCATCTAAATAGATTTGAATCTTACCTGATCCGGTTCCGTTGACCGTCACATTCCGTACTAGCTTAATTGATCCAAATGCACCCCCATCAAACGCCCGTGTCTTATAGTTCCAGAGGTTTCGGGTGCTTACTCCTTCAATGACTCCTCTGCGAGAATACAGACGGTTGACGCTAGGTCGATAAACCAGCACGGGTGGAAGAACTTGGGCAGGATTAGCTGAATTGGAAGGAGTAGTGGTATCTCCTTCCGTCAGGTCAATGCGAGAAACAGGAAATCCTTCCAGAGAGAAGTCAACGGAGTATCCGGTTTCTGAACTGTCCACTACATAGTACACATCTTCAAACTGTCCAGCATGTACCGAGGAACCAGTCAGGTTAAAGTTCTCAAGTCTACCCCGTGTGATGTTGGTGACCGATTCTCCGTTGTAGATACAGATTCCAGTTTGAGACACCCAGCACAGGTAACGGTTCACTAGCGCAATGGAACGATCCTGATTGTTAGGTAAACCCTCCGTAGTAGCCAACTTGGTTTTACGCATTTGGTCATAGCGTGACCCTGTCACCCGATAAACACCACCTTCGGTAAAAGCGATCAACTCACCCGGATAGCTTGCTAAACCTGTGATTGAACTATCAAATTCCAGATAGCCAGATAAAGGCCATGATCTTGGGTTGTTGTACTCTGAAATAAACAGGTACGAGTCCGCCTTGTTAGTGGAAGCATACCGATTGTTTGGAGTGGATTCTGTGCCTACCGCAAAGAAAAAGTTGTTAGATTCTCGCAGAAACTTGAGATAAGTTGGCACACCTTCCTCTGCTCCACTATCGCTAATTGCACCGGAACTTAGACCGTTTGGAAACACATCCAAAAAGTCGGAGGTTCCTTCAATTGTGCCGGAAGATACTGCGTTGCCATTTCGATCAAAAACATCAAAGCATCGTACTGTGGCGTAGATGTCATCAGCCGAAGTAGCACCATCAATAATCACTCTTTCCAACCAGAAATCTGCCGCTAAAAATTGCTGGGATGCTCCATCTTGTGGAATTAGCGTGATGGTGGGCTTGTTGCTACTGCCTGTAAATGTAAAGCCACTCATGTTGCTTTTTACAGCAGTTAACGAATTAAGTTGAACATGAGTGTTCTGATACCCAGAAAACTTCAGCCGATACTTAGCGGTAGTAGAAGTCGGAAGTGTGATCGTGACTGCTTTTGTGGAGGGAGTGTAGTCAAAGCTGACTCCTGTATCTGGGCTGATGTACCCTAGATCGACTGTGCTAATGCTATCTCGTCTTTCCAGCTTGTAGCCTTTAAGCGTAGTTCCAGCCGTAGCATTGTCGGTTGGTGTGCCAATGGTGAAGTTCAGACGTTGAGGAGTATGCTCAAGACTTGCCCCAAGAACATAACTGTTGTTGGAAGCAAGTGTGGCTTTCAGACCAGAACTGGAAACCTGCGGAAGATTGTTCGACTCTCTAACTGTTTTGAGATAGTAACCGTTGTCGGTTAGAGAAAAATCCCGATTAAGCAACCACTGTGCGCCTTGGGCATTGTCCGTATCTTCTGAATTCACATCACTATCGGAAGTGTATTCCAGATAAATCTTGGATCGGGCCTTGTCATAGGTAAAGGCTGGAGTTTCTGGTTTCCCTGTGACTGCTGGAACCGTATCGGTTATATCTTGATAAGTATAAGTTGCAGGGAAGGATTGCGAATTGTTATGTACTGAATAGGTATTGTTCGTGTAAGTAGTGGTTGTTCCTGTCCGTTGTTGTAATCCGTAATAGTAGAGAGTAAAATATTGGTTAGTTGCAATCGCTCTATAAGCTCCAGCCCGTCTATATACATTCCCGTCTGTTCCCGTAAATGTCGAGCGGTTACCACTTGAGCTATATGCGCTCTCCATTGCACTTTGAGAACTATAATTAACGGAATCTGAATAGACTGTATTAAAGTCCCCATAAGTACCACCCGGAGGATTTACCCACACTGTCACAGTCTTAGTATTTTGAGTATAATTCTCATAAAGATTGATTGCAGTATAAGCTACATAATTTCCATACATGGTAACAGTGCCATCAGAATTTGCTAACTGCATCTGCTCTGCCGTCCATGTGTCCGTTGTACTACTGCTACCCGTAGAAGATTTCGTATAAAAACTTCCGCCAGAAACTCCTAATGTACTGTTTGAGCTAGGCGCATAGTAGTAGGTTGTTCCATTTCGTGTATACAGATTAAAAGTAAAGTTAGCTATGCCAGAGTAGGGTCTATTCGAGTAATCGTTAAAGGTTCCAGCATATTGATAAATAGGGACAAACTGACTAACAGTGTTAATTGATAGGGTCACAGTATAGCCAGCAGAACCCCCTGTATTTTGTTGAAGTCGTTTGGTACTTGGATCTTCGTAATAAGTAGTACCATTGGAATATGTATTGCGACTATGGCCGGAGTTGTACCCTGCAAATGTGTAGGGTGGATTAAAGGCTGAAATTAAAGCTTCTCCTGTACCTGCAGCAGAAGTTACAGGATAGATTCCAGTTTGAGGGGGAACGTAATTGATTCCTGCAACAGAGTTGATTAGTGTTTCGGTTGGAGCTAGAAACTCTGAAGTGACTGTTGCATTGTACGTTGCAATACTTAGCGAAGATGGTGGATTGAAGTCCAGTACCTCTGCTACATCGGCACTGTCCCGATAGACTCTGAGCTTTCCATCGGTTGAACCTTCTCCATAGGCTACATACAGATCTTTATTCCAGACAGCAAAGTCGGTAGCACCTGCTAAATAAGTATTTGTGTCTTCAGGATAAATGCTGACCCAACGTCCATCAAAGGAAGTAGCAGACACATTCCCATACTCATAGAAGAACGATCCGTCAGCAGTTGATGACGGGTCAATCTCCAGCCTACCCTGCAGACGCACAGCAGACAGGTCTACATTTAGTGCATCCTGCCCCTGTGAATCTCCAATCATATGTGGTGAGATCAGGTCGTTCAACCCACCTCGAAAGTCAACTAGACGTTGTTTTGCCATTTGAATCTTTAGGATTTAAACAGGTATTTGCGTCAAAACAACACATACTACAGTCGCAATGAACACAGAAATAATTAGGTAGTTCACTGATTGCAAAAAAAGGCTGATGTTTGACTCCTAAAGGACAACTATCAGGAATACTTTCGGGGAGCATTTCCTTTGGTATGAGATACTTTTGTATTTCCATCTATTTCTTTTTCGCAGTCTTTTTAGCGTTTATAAAATCCTGCTTGGTCGGTGCGCCTTTCTGTCCAGCTTTTCGCATAGGCTTTCCAGCTTTGCGTTTCGCATGGATATTAGCGTAGAGTCCCTTTTTCATTTGCGACCCATTTTCTTCATGCACTTGCCCATAGCCTTGCATTTAGCAGGAGCAGGACAGGTAGCACAAGGTTTGAACGCTTTGTTCATTCCACCTTTTTTGCCGCTAGTCATTGGTTTCTTTTTACCGTACATCATGGTCAGATCCTTTATTTGCGTTTATGAGAACATTTCATTTTGCCACACTTAGAACACTTACTGCCTTTCTTTGTACCGTACATTTAGTAACTCCAGATAGTTGGGTTTTGGCGTAGGTCTGCGTGAAGGAAGCGATTTTCAAACTGAGCTTTTTGAGATATTCCTAGTCCTGTGAAACCGTGTTTGATTAACAACTTCAGAATCTTGACGGCTTCCTCACCGAAACAGAGAATGTCCACGGCATTTCCTCTGCCATGCTCTCCCGGTTTCATTTTCTTATTTTCAATGGGATGGAGTTCAGGATCACGATAGGCCGAAGAAATTCTCATCGGGTGTCCGTATTCTTCACGAACTAACTCTAGACGGTCTAACAGTTCTGACTGCATCTCACATCGTCCTGACGCAGAACACTGCAATTCTTTACGGCTGAAATGTTCTGAAGAATCAACTGTTGACATTTGCTCGACTCCGTTTCCGGTAAGATTTAAGGGCTTTAATTCCCAGTACGAGTAGGACGGGTGCACCAAACAGTGCGGCAAGTCCTTCTGCTGCTCCTGTGTCCAGTAAGAGGTCAAGAGTATCAAGAGCCAGATCGTCAGAATTAGCAGTGCTAACTGTGCTAACCAGTTCATCAGTAACTGTTTCGATCACAACATTTTCTGTTTGCGTTGATACGGAGTCTACAACCTGTTCGACCACGGTCTTCATTAGATCGTCCATACTAACTCGACTTGATAACGTTTAAGCAGATTCGGGCGTAGAGTTCACCGAAGGCTGTTCGGTCTTCCTGTGTCATGTTGACTACTTCCGGTTGTGAGAAGTTCTCACGGTAGTTATCGATCATGCAGCTACAGTTTTGAATACTCATCTGCAGTGCTAACTGGTTGGGTAACCCCTGAGATATGTAATCCCATTTCAGTTGTTCAGAACACTGATAGACCCATTGAAGAATAAATATGGTCTGGTATTCATTTGACTCGTCATGGGCTGGTGCGATTGGGGGCATCACACAGGTAGAGAGTACAAAGAGAAAAGTAATTAAGTATTTCATATTGTTCACCATTTTTGTTTATCCGCCCAATAAGCCGCAGACATTTTGCCCTTGGCAATGTTCTTAGCATGACGGGCTTTGAATGATTTACGTTTTGCTTTCATACGATCAGATTCACCAGCTTTGGGTTTTCCTGCGGTTTTAGCACCCTGCTCACCAAATCGAATCACCTTCTCTTTGCCACCGGAACAGGCTTTGACTACATGCGATTTTTTTGGATGAGAAGGAGTACGCTTTGGACTATTACACTTCATTGCTGATTTATTGACTCTTGCTGCCATCTTACTTCCTGCTATTTTCCATCGTTGACTTTAGTTCGGATATGGCTACCGTCATGTTCTTTAGCGTCTCATTAACAGACTGCAAAACTGACAGTAACTGGGCGTTGCTCGTAGCTTGCAAATCTCGAAGCGCCTTGTCTGCTTCGGTATCTTTATTTATCCACAACTCCTCTCTCTGACGGTGGGTATCTGTCAAGTACCGAATGTACCAGAAAGAACACAGGAGTGCTGTCATTGTGCCTCCTAACGAGGATAGCATTTCGACAAAAGAGGCTTCTATTGGCATAGTTTTACTCGGTTAGTACATGCAAAGAAAATAAGGACAACAATAGCAATTACGAGGGTGTTCACTGGGGTATCTCAGGCCATATGACTCCAGTTAGGTTCCCGTCTGAATCTAGTGATGGAGTCTGCGTTGTGATGTCTCGTAGGGCTTGGCAATAGTCTATCCAAGCTTGGGATGGGGTTAGGTCACTGCGAAAACGCCAATCTGTTGATGCTAGGAGTTGGTTGCGTTGTTGTCGCAATTGACGCATAGGCTCTGCGGCTTGGAGTTCTGCGATTTTTGCTTGGATCTGTTCTTCAGATGGTTGTGTTTTATCAACTGATAACCAAGTAATACTATTGTCTTCTTCTAAAATAAAACTAGGATTTTCCACCAACGCAACGATTGCATCGAATTTTGTAAACATATTAAGCTGCCAGTTCAAAAATTGTGATAGTTGATATTGAGGCATTGGTTGTGTCAGCACCTCGCCTATTTATATAAACAGAGCCTGAAGAGGCATAAACTTTTAGCGAATACATAATCGCAGAACCTGCTGTTGTAGATACTCCAGGGTCAATCAGTGTGTAGGAGGAAGTGTTGCCATCACCATTAGTGATATTGGTAAAACTAAACATAACATTACGACCTGTTGCGCCAGAACCAGTATAGAACTCTGTAAAGGTTGACCCTGAATTGGTAGACCTAAGTGGGGTTAATCCGCAATCAACAGTAGTGCTAGAACCAACGTGACCCAAAGAATAAGTAATCATTAAACGTGAGCCAGTTCCTAACGGAGTTATTTCCTTTCGTATACTGGAAAATTCATCTCCATTACTAAGTGATGACTGGGCAGTAGTCGATAAAGTTACAACTTGTATCACATGGTCAGTAGGAAACACCACCCCACTGCCCAACGTGCCGTTATTAACGTTAATCGTTCCGCCAGATTCGCTAGCAAAGCTAGTCCCGTTTAGTTGTATCTCTCCTGCCATCTTATCCTACTGCGTTGAAGGTTCCGTGAATGTTCGTTGTGCCGCTAAAATTAGCAGCACCTCCTACTACTACAAGACTACCGTAAATGATGTTTGTTCCTGCCAATTCTGTGTCTCCAAAAAATGCTACATTCTGTCCTACTGGAACCGTTACATCGTCTGAGATTGTGCTGTAGTGTGATACCCGATCATGTGACACCAAAACTGCACTTCGACTGACTACGGTTACTACATCTCCATTTGCTAGCGCACTGGCAAAGGTTATTACTTTCGTAGCAGCATTGATGCTTGTGATGTCTGGGGAACCACCTGTGGTCGTCAGCTTGACTCCATTCAGAAAAACATGAGTGTTTGTGGCATTTAACGGATAACTGAAGGTAACGGTGGTTGGTGTACCAGAGATGGTAAACTCTTCAATGTACTCACCTAGTTCTGTCTGTCTCTTCGTAATGTCTCTACGTCCTGTGACAACAACAATGTCTCCGCTAACTGCCGCATTATTTAGCGTGATGGTTGCAGCATCAGCATCCAGTGTGTAGTCATCCTTACTAAGCAGCACCCCATTTCGATAGACTTCCAGAAATTCAGAGTTTGTGTTCGTAACAAATCCAGAGGTATTGAAAACCGTCTGTGTACTGGTTACCGCAAACTCCTCTCGGAATTCACTGGTGTTGAGGACGGGCTGATTGCCGATGTAACTCATGCTGTTTGTCCTTCTGGTTCATCTGCTGGAAGTGGTTCACCACCATCGGCTAAAAATTGAAGATACGCTTGGTATTCGGTGTTTGCTGGGTCTTTAGGTATTGATAAAACAGATTCGTTATCATTTTTTAAAATGTCTTCATAAAAATTTGTATCATCTGTAAAGATCTTTCTAATCTTATAAGTAATCATAGTTCTGCATTAAATGTTAAATTAGTTGTAGGCTGGAAATGCGCTATTCGATTATCCAATAAACTCGCATTTAGCCCAGTAAAATTAAGCGATAAATTGTTAGTCGTTGAATTACCGTTAACAGACGGAGTAATGTTAGTCACAGGCACATAAGTGTCAGCATCGATTTGAGTACCATTGATAGAATTTAATGTTGGGCTGCTTCTGAGTGGAACATAAAGAGGTATTCTAACATTGAAAATTGAAGATGCAGTTGAAGCCGCACCATTTGCTACACCAGTAAGCCAAGTTCCCCCATCGTCAATATACTGATAATACCTCTGACACAACGCCAACTCTGTCCCATAGGGCCGATGCTCAAATGGAGTTGCGACTGTGCCTACTTCAAGTTGGACTCCGGTGATTTCGTAGTAATTATTAGTAGCACTCGACACATTCGCAGTTTGACCAGCATAAATATTACCAGTATTGCCAGAAACGGTTTGCCAAGTCCCGTCC
>Ga0222718_10003121_pt1 | contig 14370 bp, 9 predicted proteins | sample C33_27DmetaG_FD_165045 | JGI IMG/M metagenome (GOLD analysis project Ga0222718, IMG submission 165045) | Estuarine water microbial communities from San Francisco Bay, California, United States - C33_27D | ecosystem: Environmental > Aquatic > Marine > Unclassified | place: USA: California... | reverse complement strand
ATTATCTTTTTCAATAATTCTGGATTGAATATTGTGGGGAAAATTTTTATCTAAACCATTCAATGGATTTAATAAAGGTTGTTCCCATCGGTTTTGTTCTAAATCTTTATATACCCATGCAGGATGGCTAGCTCTAGATTCCTCAACAAAGGGTTGTTGATTACGATAAGTTTGTTTAGATGAGTTGGTGCTGAAAGCGTGATGTTGATTTAATTCTAGATTATCACGATTATTAGTGCGAGTTAATCCCTTAAGATCGCTTTCAAGATTAACAGTATTGGATTGTAAATTAGCACCCCATTTTTGAAGACGAAGATGAGGATCTTCTAAAAAAGGTAAATCCATTCCAGGTCCAGGTGTGTTTAACATATATCTACCGGTAAAACTACTATCATCAAGTTGTTTTTTAATTCTATTAGGGTCATCATGGAATCGTGTAAAAGACATATTAATTAATATATAATGCGAAAAAAACTTTGTATTAAAAAATACATAAATATAGTAAGTGAATAATATTATTGTGTGATGGTTGTTCCTAAAATATGTTTAAATATGATAGTAAAAAATGAAAGTAAAATAATAACAAGGTTATTGGAAACAGTAAAGGATTTAATAGATAGTTATTGTATTTGTGATACAGGAAGTAGTGATAATACAGTAGAAATAATAGAAGAATATTGTAGAATAAATAATATTCCTGGAAAAATATTACATGAAGAATTTCGTGATTTTGGATACAATCGTTCAGTAGCATTACGAGGTTGTGATGATATGGAAAATGCAGATTATATATTATTAATGGATGCAGATATGAAAATGGAAATAAATACTGACGATATAGAGAGTTTTAAGAAATCATTAACAAAGGATGCATATTATATACTACAAGGTTGTCCTGATTTTTTCAATAATAATATACGTATAATTCGAAATGATAGATCATATAATTACTGGGGTGTAACTCATGAATATATAGAATTGCCTGATAATGCAATAATGGAGAATATAGGTAGAAATGTGTTATTTATAAATGATATAGGAGATGGAGGAAGTAAAGCAAATAAATTTAAAAGAGACATAGAATTATTGGAAAAGGGATTAGAAGCAAAACCCAATAATGCTCGATATTTATTTTACTTGGGAAATAGTTATAGAGATAATGAAAATTATGAAAAAGCAATAGAAACATATAAAAAACGTATAAAAGTAGATGGTTGGATACAGGAAACGTGGCATTCTTATTATTCAATAGGTAATTGTTATATGTATTTGGATAAACCTATGGAAGCAATATATAATTGGTTAGAAGCATATCAATTTATGCCAACACGTATAGAGAACATTTATAAAATCGTAAGTTATTATCGTGAAGAGCAGAAATATGCTTTGGCTTTATCTTTTTATGAAATGGCTTGTAAAATAAGAAGTCGTAATGTAGCAACCAGTCATTTATTTTTAGAAAATGATATATACGAACATAAGTTAGATTATGAAATGTCAATAATAGGGTATTATACAAATATAAACAAAACAAATATGATAAATATGTGTATGATGCTATTAAATAAACGTAGTATAAGTCATTCAATATATCAAAATATATTATCAAATTACAAATATTATTGTCCTGAATTAAAAGAGATAAGTATAAAAGAATTAGATGAAAAGAATATAAATTTGTTATCAATTTTAAATAAAATAGGAGAAGAAACAGTGCACGAGAAAGATTTAATCCCAAGTTCTCCATCAATTTGTATGAATAGTGAAAATCCAAATGAAATATATGTATGTAAGCGTTATGTGAATTATTATATAGATAATTATGGAAATTATATAAATAAGGAAAATATAATAACAAAGAACATAATTGCAAAGATAGAACTGGAAAAGGAATGGAAAAAGGTAAAAGAATGTGTATTAGATTACAATAAAGATCACGATGATTTGTATATAGGATTAGAGGATGTAAAGATGATATATAATAATAATAGACTGGAATATACAGCAAATAGAGTACCATTAAAAGAGAAAGGATTTGCTGTAGAACACGGAATTTACAACATAGATAATAACAAGATGGAGGAATCATTAATATTAAGAATAGAGAACCGACAAGATTGTGAGAAAAATTGGGTTATGTATATAGATAAAAATAAGGAAAGAAAGATAATATATAAATGGTATCCATTAACAATATGTGATAAAGAGAATGAAAAAATAGAAAAGAGAAAAGAGATAATTAGTCCTATGGTTTTTAAGTATTTACGTGGTTCAACAAATGGTGTTCATATAGGAAATGAGATATGGTTTTTATGCCACTTAGTTAGTTATGAAGATAGAAGATATTATTATCATATGTTTGTTGTATTAGAAGATGACCGAATAAAAAAGTATTCTCAATTATTTACTTTTGAAAAAGAAAAAGTGGAGTATTCATTAGGATTTATATATAATAAAAATGAAAATAGATTAATGATAGGTTACAGTACAAATGATAACACAACAAAATATATGTTATTGGATAAGGGAAAAGTGGAAGAATTATTTATTCATTTGTAATAATAGTATTATCAAGTGTGTTAGTAGATGCAGTTTTACAACAACCGTATGTGTGTCTATGTAATTTTGTAATGCCGTATTCTTGTATTCCATTTAAATGAGCTTTAGTTCCATAACCCATATTTTTGGATAATCCATATTGTTCGTTAAGGAAAGGATATTTATCACAAATATCAATAACATATTTATCTCTAGCAGTTTTAGCTAGAATACTAGCTGCTGCAATCCCCATATACTTAGCATCTCCTTTTTCTATAGTGGTAGAAGGTAATTCAACAATACATTGTTGTTTATCATCAAACCATCTATATGGTGTGAAATAATTTCCATCAATAACAGCCATAAAATTGTCTTCAATATCATATGTCATATCCATTTTAGTATTAATAGCATTAATAGTTTCTTTAATACAAGTATGCATACCCTTCATAACAGATTTAAGTATATTAATTTCATCAACAATAGAAGGTTCTTCATATGCAATATGCCATGCAAGAGCATTTTGTTTGATATAATCAGCAGTTTCATTTAATTTTTTTTTAGACGAAAATTTTTTACTATCTTTAATGTTAGAACCGTCAAACATTGAAGGTTCTTTAGGTAAAACCACACAAGCAATATATACCCTACCGAATAAACATCCTCTTCCAGCCTCATCTATAGATAATTCAAATGGAATTTTATCATTATAGAATCTAGTAAGAAGAGTAGTATTTTTAGATTTTGTAATAGTGTTATCCATTATGGTTATATTTAATATTATAAAATATTAAATATCAATTTTTTATAATAATTATTCATATTATACATTATATATTTTCGTTATATACTGTATATTTATAATGAAATTCTCGTCATTAAGTTTATTTTTAATATTATTAATTGTTTTAGTAATTGTTACATTAATGTGTAAATGGTGTAAATCAAATATGGAAGGATTTATCGCATATAAACATGATGTTACAGAATTAGACAAGATAACTTTAACTCAGTATTCTCCTGGAACAAATGAACTATATAAGATTTATGATAATACATTTTTTGATAATAAAAATGGTAATTTAGTAGAGGTAGAGGGTAGTGCATATGATGAAAATGCAACTCCAGCCGTAGGAAATGATGATACAGGTGTAACAATATCAAAGATCCACATAGCACCCAGAATAGGAAATAGTATAAGAAGTTATGAAATAACAAGTCCAACTGATACTCTTCCTGAACCAGAAACTAGCATACAAAATTCTTATAATTCAAGGGTTTATAAAAGTCGTGGAACAACAACTGATAGTTATTATTCATTTATAATGCCTTGGCACGAAAATACATATATTCATATGATGAATATGAGTTCAAGTACAGCTACTCCCCCTATTCCACAAAATATATCAACATCTGCATTTACATATAATTCCTCAGCAATAACATTTGATTTATTAAACAGTGATATGTCAGGTATAACAGAGTCAAGAAACGATAGTTCATCAGATAACAATAAAATGGTTTTAGAACCTTTATATAACAGTGAACGTAAATTATATCAAATAAGTCAATTCGTTCATTATGATATATCTAATTCAAATCTATTAATAACAACTGGTGATAATGAAAACAAAACAATAAAGGTTCATGATCGTTCTGGAAACTCAACATTGTCATTAACTGCATCAGGAACAGATAATACTGAAGCAACCACAAATGGTGATGATGAAACAATTGCAAATACTGCATTTAGATCTAAAATAATACCTGATATTTCCGGACAAAATATGGTATTATATGTACCAAACGCCCAAAAGACATTAGTAGCATTAATCCATTACAATAATAGTAACAATTTAGATTTACGAAATGTATGTAGATTCACTCCAAATGGTTTAGATAATGGAGAGACTGATGTAATTGAAGATGAAGCAGAAGAGAATAATGATAATGCAGTAGAAAATTCATATAGTAATAATAATAATAATAATAATCTCCCAGAATTAGATAATTATCTATTAAAGACACAAATAGTACCTCCTGTATGTCCTGCGTGTCCAAGTTGTCCTTCTTGTAATTATAATAAGGGTCAAAATACGTGTTGTTCTAATTGTGGCGGAAATGGCGGTTCCGGAACAAATGATAAAAATGGTAATAGTTTAGTAAAAGGTGATAAAGTAAGTGAAGCAAGTGCAACCCCCATAAAAGATGCAGTAGGAGCAGTAGGAAATGTAGCAGGTGGCGCAGTAGGAGCAGCAGGAGATGTAGCAAGTGGCGCAGTAGGAGCAGCAGGGAATGTAGCAAGTGGCGCAGTAGGAGCAGCAGGGAATGTAGCAACTGGAGCAGTAGGAGCAGTAGGAGATGTAGCAAGTGGCGCAGTAGGAGCAGTAGGAGATGTAGCAAGTGGCGCAGTAGGAGCAGTAGGAGATGTAGCAAGTGGAATACTAGGTACAGTAGGAAATGTATTAGGTAGTGGAGTAAATGCAGCAGGAAATGTATTGCCTGAGAATTCAAGTACTACTACAAATAATCAAATAAATCAACAACAAAATCAACAATTATCACAACAAGGACCAGTAAATGGTTCAACAGATCCTTATTCATACTACGGACAACTACCAGCAAGACAACAAGGTAATTATATGCCAAGAACAACAGATTTCAGTGCATTTGGTCGTTAAATATTCATTAAACTAATAAATATATTTATTAGTTTGAATAGAGTTAAATAATTGTGTTGTATAATATATTATGAATTCTATAAACATAAATGAAATATTCAATAGAAATAATATATCAAATGAAATAAAAAAACATTTATTAAATTTTGAAGAATTATCAAAAGATATAAATTATAAAAAAGGTATATATATTTATGGAACTCCAGGTAGTGGAAAAACCGAATTTATTGTAAAATTATTGAAGGAATTAGATTATGATATGGTAAAATATGATGCAGGCGATGTAAGGAATAAATCATTGATAGATACAATAACAAGTAACAATGTATCGAATCGTAATGTGTTAGATATGTTTACAAAAAAAGTGAGAAAAATAGCAATTGTAATGGACGAAATAGATGGTATGAATAATGGTGATAAAGGAGGAATAACTGCATTAATAAAATTAATTCGTCAAAAAAAAACAAAAAAGCAAAGATTAGAAAGTATGTGTACGAATCCAATAATATGTATTGGAAACATTTATATTGATAAAAAAATAAAAGAATTGATGAAGGTATGTAATGTATTTGAGTTAAAAACTCCAACATATAACCAAGTAAATTTAATATTGAAAAAAGTGATACCTGATTATACCATTATGAGTAGAGAAAACATAAATGATATTTTAATGTATATTCAAGGAGATATGAGAAAATTAAAATTTGTATGCAATTCTGTAATAAAGAAACCAGAAGTATTAAAAAATGGAAAATTATTAGATTTATTTAAAACAAAATTATATGATGAGGATTCAAAAAAAATAACACAATTATTATTTACAAAGAATGCAACATTCAAGCAACACGAATATTATATGAATGAAACAGATCGAACGATAGTAGCACTATTATGGCATGAAAATTTAGTTGATATATTATCAAAAGAAGAAATGGAAATAACATATCCATTATATTATAAGATTTTGCATAATATTTGTATAGCTGATTACATAGATCGTATAACATTTCAAAAACAAATCTGGCAATTTAATGAAATGAGTTCATTAATAAAAACATTTTCAAATAATAATTTATTTCATAATACAATAAAGGATGATAAAATTAAATATTTACCTGAAATACGGTTTACAAAAGTATTAACAAAATATTCTACTGAATATAACAATATGCTTTTCATTTATAATTTAACGCAGCAATTAGATATGGATAAAAAAGATGTAATATCATTATTTCAAGAATTACGATTATATAATGGTGGTGATTTTTGTAATAATATTGATACTTTAAATAGAATAGAATCAATATTTGAAACATATAAGTTATCAAAACTAGATATAAAAAGAATATATCGTTATTTAGATCGTACAGTTAAGAAAGATATAAATGTAGAAGAATTAGAAGGTATATAATTATTTTCTAGAACGTTTTTTTGCTTTGCTATTTTTACTACCTTTACTACCTTTGCTATTTTTACTACCTTTGCTATTTTTACTACCTTTACTATTATATTTTCTCTTTCTAGTAGAATTAGTATTAAAAAATACGGGTTGTTTAATAGAATTTCCATCTTTATCAACACGATTCCCATTTTGATCAAAAAGCAATACTTCTATACCAGCTTCAATTTGTTTAAAATCAGTAGTAGTAGCTTGTCTTAATACGTGAAATATAACTCCCTTATCAGTTTCCGCAATTACAGTAGCAGGTTCAGGAACATTTTTACAGTTAACTTCATAGACATCAATTTTATTTTGTAATAATTTAATATCATTTTTTAATACATTATTTTCTTGTATTAATTCTAGATTATCACTATTATCAACAGAATCAATTACAGTGGACTCAGTTCTATCAGTATCAGTACTACGAACATTCAAATTATTAAAAGAATTTATAAAATCAGTCATAATTATATTTTGTTATATATTAATAAAATATAAAATTACTAAATAAAATTAAGATTATTAAGACTTTTGCGAATTAACAAGCTCTAGATAGTTAGTATCACTTTCCTCTAATTTTTTTTGTGTTTCATTTAAAGTTTTTTCCATAGTAATTAAAGTCATTTGTAAATGTTTATTAAGTTGTTGTATTTCTTGGTATTCTTTAATGATTTGTTGTGTTCTTTGATGTAACATTTGGTTATCTTTAAATAGTTGTTGATTATTAGTTTGTAATTGTTTTATAATATCAACAACTTGTAAGCTATTTAACTCAATATTAGGTTTTCCTTCACCTTGTTGTAAAATAATAGGTCCATTTTGTCGTTTCTCTAATTCCTCTTGTACCATAGCAGCTCTTTCCTTTTTAATTTTTGCCATTTGTGTTAAAACATCTGGTTTCATATTAGGTAACCCAGGAGAATAATTCTTTAAAAGTTCATCAATATCTTTGATAAAAAAGTTTTTAATAGGTTCTTCTGTAGATCTACGAATAAAGCTATCAACAGTTTTATCAGATTCCTTAAAATAGTCAGGATGTGAGGTATTAAACATTTCTCGTTTATCAAATGTATTATGATCGTGTGAAAATACAAGAATAGTTTTAAGGGGATCTAATTGAACGAAAGGAATTGTGTATTCTTTAAGAAAAGCTCTTTCTTCAGCAAGTGCAGCTTCATCTTCATATTTAGTTTGTTCTAATAATTTAGTTTTGAAAGCAAATGTTCCAGCAGTAGCGTGGTTTGGACCATATGGTCCACATTGCATCATTTTATTCATAGTTTTATAATAAACATAAATTTCACTAGAACCCGCACATAAAACTTTATCATCTTTTTGTAACATATCAACTGAATGTGATATCCTTTCAGGTGGGTAATAGTCATCATCATCCATATAAACAATAATAGATCCTTTAACATGTTTATGCATAAAATTACGTTTAGCTCCTAATGACAGTTTATTATCAAGCTCAAAATATCGTATTTGAGGAATATTAGATGTTTCAATAAGATCTTTAATTTTATCTGTTCCGTCATCGACAATAATCCATTCAATTCTATGTTTTGGGTAATCTTGATTTTTAAAACATTCAAACATAGTTTGAATAAATGGACGTCTATTAAATGTAGGAGTGCATACAGAAACAAATGGAACTATATTATTGATAGTTTTAGTTTTTGATTTCTTTTTAGTCATAATATAATATTTATAAATATTCGTTTATATTTATAAATAATAAAATACTTTATTTGCTATTAATAAATGGCATAGACCCGGCATTTTCTTGTTCTATAATTTCACTAATAAATTTATCTTGTATAGATTGTTTAGGTATGCTATGCATAGGATTTTCTGTATTATTTGAAGGAGTAATATCAGGTTTAATATTAGCATTACTATTAGTAGATTTATCTTTATCCATAAATAATTGAATACTAACATAAACAATTGTGCCGATAGCAATAGTTATTAATACTAAGAATAAAATAATAATATCTTTGTTAGTCATATTAGATAGATTATTTGACAAAGATACAGTGGAATGAATGCAAAGAACAAAATAAACAACTTTGAGTAAATGTTCTTTGATATAATCTGTAATTTTAAAAATAAATCTTAATATAGAAAGTATAAAAGACCAAGTTCCTCCATTATTACACATATCTTCTTCTTGAAATCCAGCATTGTTGTTTCTAATATGAATATCTATATCTTTCCAAGTAGTAGTATTTTCCCCGTATAAATAACGTCCAAAAAATGAATAAATAATAAGGTATAATCCACTAGCAATAGCACCAGCGGGTACACTAATAACCATAGTAATAAAGAAACGCAATAACCATTTAATCCCCTTAGGTATAGGATGACTAGATGCACTTAAAAATGTTTTTTTATCAGCAATAGGATCGCCAGTAATATCAAAAGAGAACATAGAAACAAAGAATAGAATAAATACAATTCCAAACATAATGTTAATAACTCCATTACTAGTAGCATTAGTTAATAAATCCAAAAAGAAATTTTTAAAAGAGATAGCAAAATTTTTAGTGCAGTATAAACAAATAATATAAACAATTAAGAAACAACAAGTGCCATTAAGGAACCAAGATGTAAATTTAGGGAAAACATTTAATAACAAATTATTAATTTGTTCTGGAAACCAAATAGCAAATTCAAATAAATATAGAATAAAACTGTAAGCTTCAGGCATAGCGGAAGTAGGATCATTAGATCTAGTCTTAAGCTCTTTTCTAGATATATTAGGTATAATAATATTATTATCCTTAGCATAATACATTAAAAAGTACCAATTATATACCATCCAAATACTAACAGTAGCCGATTCAAATAAAACAAGTGAATTCCGGAATAGTTCAACATCTTTATCGGTAGCAGTATTCATAGAAATATTATTAACCACACTTTCAGCAATATAAGTGTTAGCTGCATTCATTTTGCCATAAATTCCATCAATAAAGGCAATAATAGTTTTTTTAAATTGGCCGCTTTTGCTTTTAGGTTCTTTAATATTATCGTGTCCTTCATATTCGTGACTTTCAAATGTTTCAGTAATATCTTTACCAGTAATCATTTGTTTAATTTTTGAAAAAAAAGAAAAATTTTGTAGTCTAGAAGGTTTATTTTGTTTAGTTTCAGTTTCAGTTTCAGTTTCAGTTTCAGTTTCATTATTTTGTGTATTATTTAATGTGTCAAAAGTTTCAATATTTTTAAAATTATTTTTAACCTTCTTTTGTTTAATCTTTTTTATTTTATGAATTATATTAGCAGTTTGAAAATTATCATTATTATCGTTATTAATACTACTAAATGATACATTAGAATTTACTTTTTTATTAATATGTTTATCATCATTTTTATTTTTAACCATGTTTCTTACGATATATATACTAATAATTATATATATTATGTTATAATATTTTGAATGAAAATACTAATTATCTTGAGTATAACATACCACAATTACCACCGATAAATGATAAAATATTATATCTTTCTTCGTATAGTGTTAAGTTATAATTATATTCAAATAATCTCCAATTAGATTTGCGAATACCAATAGGTTCTCCAAATTCTTCATCACAAACAATATCATATCTAGAATTATCATAATCAATAGTTGGAGAATAGGTATTAATTTCTAGTTCAATAGTTTTAAATTTGCTAAGATTAATAGCACCTGAAGGTTGATATTCTAATGGATTAGTATTTAAACAAAAGTTATAACAATAAATGCCGTCTTCTGCTGCACCATTTGTGCGTATATACTTTTCAATAAAATCATAAACTCCTCTCGTCATTAAATTTTCTCTATAGGAACCATCTAATAAAACACCCATAGTTTCTAATATTTCTTTTCTATTTTCGTTACAATAATCACCAGTAATGGTAATACCTGTATTTTGTTGTGTTTCAGGATGTATTCCAATACCAAATGAGATATCTAATTCCATTCCAGTTAAAGGAGTAAAAGGTGCAAGTGTAACGTTTTTAGGTAATCTATCATAAGGCCAATTTGTATAGTTGCTCCATTCATTACGTAGATTAACATCATTGCGTTGCATATACCACATCCAACTAGAGATCATACCGTTAGAATTAATTTTAATTCTTTTAGAGCCAGTAACATTTTCATATTTATGTTCGAAAACATCTTTAACGAGATAAACGTGGTCTTCTGCGGCGAAAACTTGAGTTTCTTCTTTAGATAAAAAACAATATGTAGAAATTAAATGAACGTCTGCATTCCATGTTTGAACGATATTTTCATAATCATTAGTAGCAATGTAACCAGTAGGTGGTGTTTGTAAAAAACGATACATTTGAAATCTATTTTCATTAAAATTAGGTTGAATGTATGGATAATTATATTGAATATCAAATACATCTCTAACTTGAAAGAGTTCTTGTATGGGTCGCATTGTAACAGAAATAACTAATTCATTATATTGTAGTGCTACTAAAGGGAAAGCACAAGTACTATTAAGTGTAAACCAAGTATTAATAGGAATATATAAATTACGACCTCTAATAGATGGTTCTGCTCCAGCAATATTAGTAGTAAAAGAAGCAGAAGGATAAGAGTTATTTCTGCCGTGTGCGTAAGCAGGGTCATTTAGATCAATAGTATTACCAGTCATTTTATTAAATAAATCTTTTTTTTCAGAAGAGAAATCTCTATCAACCATTGCAGCCATATATTCGCCAGTATAACGTTGTAGTGTTAAAGATCCACAAGTAATTGTAATTTCTTTAATCATATGTGTGCCAATATTTTTAATCCATTTAAATTCATAAGGAATCCACTTACCTCCAGTTTCTTCACAAGGAGGATATACAGGGCTCCATATATCAGGTAATGTTAAAGCAATATATGTATCCATTAAAAGGTCAGCATATCTGGGTATTTTAAATGTAAAAGTAGAGGCTTCTGTAGTGCGTAAATCTCTTAAACCATCATAATCAATTCTAAATTTTTGCAATCCAAAATTACTATATTTTGCATAAGTAGCTTTAAAGAATGTTTTACAAGGGGTTCCTGTTAAAAAGACATTATTAGCGCCTACAGCAACTATATTTAGTAATCCACCTGCCATGATTAAGTTATATAATATATTTTTATTATATTTGTTTATATATAGATATAATAAATATGCTTACAAATACTTATCATTTAACTATTTTAATAATAGCATTGTTATTGATAATTTACATAATTTATAAATTAAAATGTAAGAAGCCAGTCATAGTAAATAATTTAAATAAAATAGAGAATTTTACTACAGATAGTAATGCAAAAAAAGAAGTAGAGAAATTACTGGCTAAATACAATGGTTTTAGTAATATGTATAATAATTTTGGAAATATACAAAGTGTAAAAGATAAATTTACAAATATGCCATTACACCAATATTGTATAAAATCATCTTATAACACAGCTTGTAGTGGTAAATACGTAAGTAGTGATATGATAGAACACATAATAAGTCGTGGTTGTCGTTTTTTAGATTTTGAAGTATTTTATATAAAAAACAATAACATTTTTATGCCCAAAGTTGCAGTATCTACAGATCATAATTTTATTATATTAGATACACATAATAGTATAAGTTTAGATGAGGCATTATCAACTGTAGCAACTACTGCATTCTCTCAAAAATCACCTAATAATAACGACCCTATTTTTATAAATTTACGTATAAAATCAAAAGATTCTAACGTCTATGAAGCTGTTGCCAAATCACTTGATTCAAACTTAAAATCAATAGCATATACAGGTAACATAACAGAACAAACTAAATTAAAAGATATAATGAGAAAAGCTATTGTAGTAGTTGATAAAACAATACAACGTGATTATAAAGATTATGCAAATTGTGCCTCTGGCGATGTAAAATGTTATGATATTTCTAATTATACAAATTTAGAAAGTGGAAGTGAATACTTAAATTTATTTCACTATACAGATTTATTAAACCATTCTAATCAACCTGCATTAATAAAAGATGATAATATTCATACAACAGCAGAGAACATGAAAATGGCAATTCCAGATATTATTCCAAATACATCAAATCCAGTATATAAAGAGTTTGTAGTAAAACACGCTTGCCAAAATTTATTCGTCCAGTATCCTATCGTCGATAAACCATTAAATGTGTATGAAGATTTCTTTAATGATATGATGGGTGGTATAGTTCCTTTATCTGTAGCATTAACGTATTTTGCAAAGAAAAAATAGATTTTAGTATAAACACAAAACGATAAATTATTTCTAATTAAATATTATATTAGAAATAATGGGTAAAACAATAAAAAGAAAGTCTAAGTTTAACAATACTTTATGTAATAATAATATGACTTTTGAAGAATGTGAATTAACAATATTAAGACAAGCTGTAGATGATACAGAAGAATTACAAGGACAGAAAAAAGTAAATAGTAAAGAAATACAAGATATGTTAAAAATTGTAGAAGATTTTATAATAAATAAAAAGTTAGTTTGTTATGGTGGAACAGCAATTAATAACATTTTGCCAAAATACGCCCAATTTTATAAACGTGATATTGAAATTCCAGATTATGATTTCTTTTCAGATAATGCATTAGATGATGCAAAAGAATTAGCAGATATATATTTTAAAGCAGGATACACAGAAGTAGAAGCAAAATCTGGAGTTCATTACGGAACATTTAAAGTATTTGTAAATTTCATACCAATTGCTGATATTACATATTTACATAAAGATATTTATAAAGCTATATCTAAAGATTCAATACAAATAGCAGGTATTAAATATGCTCCACCTGATTATTTACGTATGGCAATGTATTTAGAATTATCTCGTCCAGCTGGCGATGTATCTCGTTGGGAAAAAGTAATGAAAAGATTAGCAATTATGAATAAATATCATCCAATGAAAACAAATAAAAATTGCTATAATATAGATTTTTCAAAAAATATAGATATAAAGATGCCACAAGAAGAAAAATTACATTATTTATTACGAGATATATTTATTGATAGTGGAGCTGTATTTTTTGGTGGTTATTCAACATATTTGTATTCAAAATACATGAACGATAAAAGAAAAAACTTAGTGGATAAAATACCAGATTTTGATATTATATCTGAAGATATAGAAAAATCAGCATTAATTGTAAAAGAAAGATTACAAAGAGAGAACTTTAAAAATATAAAAATCATAAAACATAAAGAAATTGGTGAAATTATACCCAAACATATTGAAATTAAGGTTGGAAAATGCAGTATGGCATTTATATATGAACCAATAGCTTGTCATAGTTATAATGAAATTACAATTGATTCAAAGACAGTTAAGGTTGCAACTATTGATACTATTCTTGCTTTCTATCTAAGCTTTTTATATGCAAATATGCCACATTATGATAAAGATAGATTATTATGTATAGCATTATTTTTATTTAATACAGAACAACAAAATAGATTAGAACAAAAGGGTATTTTAAAACGTTTTAGTATAAATTGTTATGGAAAACAAACATCATTAGAAGATATTCGTTCTACAAAATCTGAGAAATTTAAAGAATTCAAAGAATCTAAAATTTCAAGAGATAGCAAAGAATATCAAATGTGGTTTTTAAGATACAATCCTAATGACATTGAAGAAAAAAACGAAAAAATCACAAAGAACCTTGTAGAAA
>Ga0222718_10003118_pt1 | contig 14376 bp, 12 predicted proteins | sample C33_27DmetaG_FD_165045 | JGI IMG/M metagenome (GOLD analysis project Ga0222718, IMG submission 165045) | Estuarine water microbial communities from San Francisco Bay, California, United States - C33_27D | ecosystem: Environmental > Aquatic > Marine > Unclassified | place: USA: California... | reverse complement strand
GACGGCTCCGACGAAGTCCACACGGTCAGCCACCCCGAGTCGCTTGGCGTAGGCGTCGAGGGCTCGCTGGTACGAACCTGAGGCCGCCGAACCGACGACGAGAAGGCGAGCCGTTGGGTGGCTCGGACGAAGGGCAGCGATCGCAGCGATGAGGTCATGGTGGCACTTGTTGGCCGCGACCCGTCCGACAAAAAGGACCACGGGTGTGTCCCGATCTGTCTGGCGATCGTCGTTCTCTCGGGTGTTCCAGAGCACCGGCGCAACGCGTACATCGGTGAATCCGGCATCGACTAGTTCGTTTGCGTTGTAGCGCGAGTCAGCTACGGCCCGCCGGGAAAACGGGGCGAGCTGATGCAGCTGTGCACGACCCCATCGCAGGCCTGCCACCTGAGCGGCATCCCATGGCTCGACGAACTCGGGTGGGGTGATGTTGTGATAGTTCAGCACCACCGGAAGCTGCCGCCGGACCACTGCGGCAGCCAGCTGTGATCCAATTCCGTGCTGGAGCACGATCAGGTCACCGGGCTTTTTCCATGCGGGCAAAACGATGACGTCTTCATCCATCGAACTTGGTTGCTCGGCGACGAACCGAACCATCGAACCCTGCTCGACGAAGAGATCGCGAAGCAGGAGGGTGTGGGCGCCGATGGCGTCGTTCGACTTGAGCTCGGGAACGAGAAGGTCGACGACGCTCACACACACACCTCGACAGCTGCACGCAGTGCTTCACGCATGATCGCGCGGTTTCGCTCGGGAGAGAACGTCGCCGCTCGGGCGCGACCTTTCTCGACGAGCCATGCGCGGAGTTCGCGGTCGGTGAGGACTCGTTCGAGTGCCACCGCCACGTTGGTCGGTGACTTGTCCTCGAGCAGGATCCCGGCATTGCCGATCGTCTCCGGAAGCACCGCTGCTGCGAAAGCCACCACAGGCGTACCGGCTGCCATCGCCTCGATCACTGGCACACAGAACCCTTCGTGCTCGCTAAGGCACAAGAAGACATCGGCATGGGCGTACAAATCGGCCAGCTGCGTCTCACTGACCGAACCGGCGAATTCCACACCGCCCGGGCAAACCCGTTGGGCATGCTCGCGCAAGGCGGTCTCGTAGCGATGTGAAGAGGTTCCTCCTACCAGTTTGAGACGAACGTCGGGGATCCACTCCCGTAGCGCCGCCGTAGCCGCGATGAGGTCCTCCTGGCATTTGTTGGGCGACAGCCGCCCGACGAAGAGCACCGTCGGTGGTTCACCCACATCGATCGAGGCGGAACGGCGAAGCGGAGGCGGATCGAACAGCACTGGTGCAACGACGACATCGCCAAGACCTGCAGCTTCGAGTTCGGCAGCGTTGAAGTGGCTGTCGGCCAGACCTCGCAAGGCCTTGCGAGCGAGCCGCCCCAGCTGGCGACGTCCGGCATCGAGCTCGGCACCGACGTGCGGCTCCCAGGGGTCGAACATCTCTGCCGGCGTGAGGTTGTGGTAGTTGACGATCAATGGCTCGGTTCGCGTGAGGACGTAGTCGCCGACCCGTGATCCGGTCGAGGCCTGATAGAGCAACACGTCGGCTTCGAGATCGGCGTGGAGGCGATAGTCGTGCACACGGTCGCGGAGATCAGGATGGCTGTGCTGAGCAAAGATTTCGGTCTCGTACCCCAGGTCGCGGAGCAGCGTGTCGACCTCGAACGTGTGGTGGCTCACCGCATCGCGTGGACCGATCGCTGCAGTGAACTGGTGAACCCGGATTGCGTTCACCGGGTCCGCCCAGTCATGAGAGCCGAGCGACGACGAGCGTGCGGAACCGAGGGTCGGGAGTTCCGACCAGTTCGACGGCAGCGCCAGTCCGCTCGAACAAGTAGGCCCATGTTGCCGGCGAGAGTCCTCGACCTGCGCGCAATTCGCGCTCGACAATGCCACGCTCGGCAGGATCGCCGGTCACGATCACTACCGTGCCGTTGCTGGCCGCGACCAACGACTGTTCGACGATGCGTTGCGCTGAAGCTGGACCCAGATCTTCGACGAATCCGGCAGCAACAATGGATCCGAATTCCCCGGGACGTGCTTCGGCGAGGTGTGCACCCGGGTCGAAAGCTCGTAAATCGAGACCGTCGCGAACTCCGGGCAGAATCACGAGCGCATCGACATCGACGCCATGGACTGCGATCCCCGCATCGTGCAACGGTCGCACGAGCACACCGCTCCCGCAACCGAGAACCACGGTTCGACCGGTCTGGGCGCCGAGGATTGATGCGACAAGCTCAGCCACTGCGCCGTCAGGTTCAGGGATCGGGTCGAGAAGACCGCCCCCATCGGCTATCCCCACCGCATCCTCGAGCACGCTGAGGCGCTCGTCGAAGCGGCGTAGCAGCCGAGTCAAGACATTGTTGAGCGCGTTGACCTGATCGGAGACATACCGGAGATACCAGTAGGCAACCTTGCGAATCGCTCCCTTCAGCTGACGGATGCCAGGCTTCGCTCCGAGCGGGACGTCGACATCGATCGTGGCGAGACGATCGGCCCGGTCAAGCAAGAGTTCACCTTGATCGCCAGCCGCGCCAGGCGGTGCGACCTCGATCCAAACGCGCTCGATCTCGCGCTCGCGACGTTGCAGTTCCGGATCGCGACGGCGCCGCGCCTCGGCCTCGGCTTCGATCTCTGCGCGGACCTGGTTGACATAGGCCTGCGAGTCGTCAGCGTTCGCGTTCGTCACGGCCTGGCACGCTACCAGGCAGATGCCCTCGGCCTGATCAGCCCTCGACACGCTTCGATCGCCCAACACAGGCAACCAAGAAACCAAGTCCCAACAGTGTGACGAGCGACGACCACCACAGGTGCGGTGGTCGATATCGGAGCTCGACAACGTGTTCTCCGCCGCTCACCCAGACCGCACCAAAGGCGACATCAGCGGTTACCAACTCGGCCGAGTGGCCGTCGACCTCAGCCCGCCATCCCGGGGCTGCAGGCACATCGAACACAACCATGCCGGTGCCTGTCGCCGCTACCTCAGCGGTCACTTGGTCGTTGGACCGATGGGCCTTGACCAGCGCCGATGCCTCTGTACCGATCGCAGCCGGCATTGCATTCAAGACCGCCGACGGCGACAAGCCGTCCCACGCGTCGACCAACGCTGCAGCCCTGGTCAAGTCGGTCTCGACGACGAATTGACTCGCAAAGCGGGCGATCGGCGTCGGACGATGGAGGACAAGGACCGGTTGAACTGCGATGAGATCGATCGATCCGTCGCCGGCGATGCCACCGGCTCGAATGGTGGCACCCTCATGAAGCCCGATCAAGGCGACCGACGGCTCACCGTCGACACGAACGACGATGTCGGCAGGGCCGACTTGCAGGTCCTCTCCTGCTATCGGCACGACCAGCCGTTTCGCATCCGAAGGTGCAACAGCCAGCCGATTTCGACGCACATCATCGGCAACGCCAACCTCGACCTCCACCGACACGGGGGCCGTTGTTGAGAAGTCCAAGACGACTGCGCGAAGTCCTCCCTCAGGAATCTCCACCTCCCCGGTGACGGGTTGGAGCACCGCATCGGAGCGTCGGAGTGGCGGCGGCGCGTCGAGGAACTCACCCGGGGGCGTGGATGCTGCGGTTGCAACGAGTACGTCGACACCCATCGCGGTCCACACCCCGCTCTCGACCGACGCCGGACTCTGAGGTCTCGGTGCATCGACTGCCCCACCGACGCCGAGCCGAAGGCTGTCTGCATCGGCGGCCTCGAACAGCGCCAGAAGCCCAGGAGATCGTGGCGCATGAGCCCGGACGTCGTCGATGCCAAGCGCCGGCGAGACCGACGGCGCCATGACTTCGCCGAAACCGACCACGCGTCCGTCAGGCCCAGCAAGATCACTGACAAGTTCATGTACAGCCGTCCCTGCGAGTCGCTCGTCCTGCTCGGCCGCAGTCGGGATAGCCATCCCGAACGACAGCAGCTCGAACGCTGCGAGCCCGCAGGCGGCAATCCCCACGAACCTCCCATCGACGACTCCTCGCCGCCAGGCGACCACGATGCCGATACCAACGAGTAAGACGACCACCGAAGACATCGACTCGGCGGTCGTGAGACGACGCATGTTCGCCTCGCCGACGACGTCGTTCCAGCGCCACGCAGCGCCAAGTCCGATCATGACGACCGCAGCACCGACCGGCCCAGCGCGCCGCAGCGCAACATCGAACTGACGTTGTGGTCGATGATCTTCGACCAACAACGCAAGCCCGTCAGCTGCGGCGAGCGCCAGTGGAAGTGTGACGAGTACCCGGGCATGGGTAGCCACGGACGCATCGCCTGCCACGGCCCGAAGCAAGGTCTCGAAAGGGCCTCCGATATACGCCAACGCGAGTCCAGTTGCGATGACAACAGCGATGCCGACGACGCTGGTCGAACTGCCCCGGCTGCGTACGCGGGCCACGCCGATCACTGCGAGGCTGACAACGATCGTGCCGGCAAATGCGACCGATGTCTGCTGAGAACCGCTGGTGAGCCACGGGATCGCCTCCGCCTCGTTACCGAACACAGAGCCGAACGGGACGGCAAGAACCGTCGCCCAGTCAGCAGAACTGTCGGGGATCGAACGACTTCCCGCGTCGATCCACTGCGAGTGTGCGAACGACGCCGCCAGGTGCGGCACCGCCAGCGCAACCCCCATCGTCACGCCCAACGCCAGCGAGGGCGACCGCAGATCTGTGTCACGGTCCGAAGCCACCATTGCTGCGGCGCCGAGCAGCGCCAACACAGCGATGGAGAACACGCCGCACCAGAGGAGCGCAGCGGTCACCACCGCCAGCGCCGCAGCCAATCGGTCAGGCCGCTGAACACGGGCCGCTGCGATCGCCAGCGACCAGAGCCACGGAACTAACGCAAAAGCGGTGGCGTGGGGCCACCCAAACCAGACGAACAGCAGGCCCGAACAGCCGAATGCCATGCCGGCAAACAGGGCGGGAACCTCAGACAATCCTCGACGTTGGGCAAGATTGCGGGCACCCGAAATCGCTACGGCCATCGCCATCGCGGCGACGAGGCCGGGGGCGAACCAGCCGGGGACGACGACGTACAAGAGGTGGGTGAACGGAACCCCGGTGCGAAAGATCGGGGCGCCGCCCGCGACATCGTGATCCCAAAAGCCGAATTCACCGCTGCGCCACGCCGACGCCCGATCGACCCAAGCGGCGTGGATTGCCGCAGCATCCGGGGGGGCCGCTTCGCTCAGCACCGTGCCCACCGTCTCGGAGACGAACGGTTCGACGCTCCACAACTGATCGACCGGAGCCAGTGTCGCACCCGCAAACAAAGGACGCCAGAACGCAAACACCACGACGACAACGATGACGAGCATCGGAAGCCGACGATGCGGAAGTCCGCGCGACATGTCGGGACGCTACCGTCATGGCACCCTCATGGCCTTGCTTCTCATCGTCTCCGAGTTGGGGCTCCCACCCCCGGACAGCAACCTGGCGCGCTCGGTTCGCGAGACCGACGCAGCCAATCACGCAACGTTCGCCGCCGATTCGAACGTGATCGCCACACTGATGACGGACTCCACCTCAACGGTCACTCCAGGAGCGATCGAGCGGCTCATCGAGCACATGACGCACTTCGCCGACCTCGACGCTCTCTACGGCGACTCAGACGTCGAGCCCGACGATGGCACGGCGATTTTGCGCCCGGCATGGTCGCCCTTACGTCTGATGACGATGCCGACCGACCTCGATCACCTCATCGTGCGGGGCCAGCACCTCTCCGGCTCACTGAGCGATCGCATCCATGCGCTCACGAGGATCGACGCTGGCCGCATCGGCCACGTACCCGACGTTTTGGTTCGGATTGCGGGGCCGCCTGACCTCGACACCGCAGCACGCGAGGCACTCGACCGCGCAGCCGAAGCGCGTTCGGTTGCGCTTGAAGCGTTGCGGCCGGATCGTTTCGGACTGGTGCCGGCCAAACTCGAGGCGGTCTCCATCATCATCCCGACCGCGGCAACCACTGGCGCTGACGGTCGTCCTCTGGTCGAGAACGCGATCACTGCGTGCCTCGCCACTGAAGTCGACGAGCTTGAAGTGTTGCTCGTAGTGGGCGACGAGTGCCAGGTCGATCCGGCGGCGCTCACCACCGATCCGAGAGTCCAGGTGGTACGCCGGCCACCTGGTAACTGGAACTTCTCCGCTGCGATCAACCTCGGGATCCTTCGAGCGAGTCATCCCACGGTCCTTGTTCTCAACGACGATGTCGAACTCGTCGAAACCGACTGGATCGCCCGGATGGCCTCTCACCTCGCCGACCCCACCGTCGGCGCAGTCGGCGCGCTTTTGCTCTACCCCGATCTCACGTGTCAGCACGTCGGCATGGTCACCGACGATGCGTTTCCGTTGCACCCTCATGTCGGTCGGACCATCGAGCAACTCGAAGCCTTCGATGCAGACCTGGCCCATGACCGGATCGCGGTTACTGCAGCCTGCTTGTTGGCTCGGCGGGCTGATCTCCTAGCTGTAGGCGGCTTCTGTGAGGAATTGCCCTTCGGCTTCAACGACGTCGACCTCTGCTTCAAGCTCCACCGCATGGGGCTTCGGATAGTGGTCGAACCGAGGGCCCGCCTGATCCACTTCGAGAGCGCCAGCCGACCGCCAGTCACCCGCCCCTGGGAGTGGGATCACTTCGTCAGTCGTTGGGGAGACGTTGTCGACCCCTGGTATCACCCTGCGTACCACCGACCCGATGATCCCAACGATCGTCGCCGCAACGCCGACCATCTAGCTCCGATCCAGCCGTATCGCAGTCTTCCCCGCACGGCTGTAATTCGCTCGCGCGTCCACCATGCCCGGCTCCGAGCCACCAACCCAGCCGACGGTGCCAGCTAGGGTCCCGTCAGTGAGCGCCGACCCGATCGACTCCGACGACCCAGTCGCCCTGCGCGCCGAGATCCTGGCGCTGCGAGACCAGCTCGCTGCCGCCGACGGCGGCAAGGAGATCCTCGAGGATCTGGTCGCCGAGCACGAGCGCCACATCGCCGAACTCGCAAACGAGCTCGCCCGCAACCCCGTGATGAGGATCGGGCGAGCCCTCCGACGACGCCTGAGGCGCCGATGACCGGACCGATTGACGAGCTGCTCGGTACCGTCGGCCCGCACCCTTCGTTCGCACCCGCCGGTCCGGTCCGATTCAGCGTGGTTGTTCGCACCCAGGGCACCAGACCGAATTCGCTTCGCGAAGCACTCGAGTCTCTCGCAAACCAAACACATCAAGCCCACCAGGTCCTCGTGATGGTGCACACCGACGACGATCACGTCACCGGCGAGGTCCGTGCATTGACCGCCAACATCAACACCGTTGTCGAGATTTGCCAGGTCGCATCGGGCTTGCGTACCGCACCGCTCAACGCCGGGCTCGATGCAGCCACCGGCGACTACGTTTGCTTCCTCGACGACGACGATCTCGCCCGACCCGACTGGTTGTCGGCCTTCGACCTCGCAATCCAGGACCACCCGGGCCAGATCGCCCGAGCACGCACCGGAGTGCAGCAGTGGTCAACGGAGGGAACCGGTGAACCTCGCCACCCCCAGAGCCAGGTCGATGAGCCGTTCGCGGCGACATTCGACCTGCTCGCGCACCTCAGCCACAACGAGACCCCGATTTGTTCGATCGCTGTTCCACTCGGGGCTATCCGCCACCACGGAATTCAATTCGCCCCCGACCTCCCCGTGCTTGAGGACTGGGACTTCCTCATGCGTATCGCGCCGCTCACGGGGGTGGTGTCGGTCGATTCCCAGACGTCGCTCTACCGACAACTTGACGACAGCAATGCCTTCGCAGCCGAGACGGTCGACACCTGGGAGCGGGCACACGCCCAAGTGGTCGACCGCCTGTCAGCTCGACCGTTGCTCCTGCCCACCGGCGACGCCCGACGTGTGGCGCGTGCCCACTTTGTTCCAGCGGGGGGCAGTCGCTACGAGGACGACTTCACCCAACTTGCGACGGAACTCGATCAGCTCACGAAGTCACCACTGCGATGGGGGCGTCGATTCGGCGCTCGAGTGGGGTCCGCGGCCCGGGCCCGAATCGCAGGGCGGCAGCGATGAGCAGTACCCAGTTGTAGCTGAACCACAGCACGAAGCTCTCCGTTACGTTCTCGACAACGAGGAAGGCGACGAGCGCGCCCCACGTCCAAGCCTCGGGCCCTGGTTCGCGCCAGAGCGTCCGGGCGACGCCGACGCATGCAGAACCAACGACGATCAGCCACAGCAGCAGCCCGATCACGCCGACCCCAAGCAGAAGCTCGGGAATAGAGCCGTGCGCACTTCCCCGTCGCAACAGTTCATGGTCGTGCAACTCGGGCGTGTACCAGAAGGCCTCCCAGCCAACGCCGTGCCAACGGGCGTCAGCCGCAACCTCACCGACCAGGTCCCAGATCGTGCGGCGCTGCTGAAACGTGCTCTCGTCCCAGAGCCGACGGACAGCGAAGATGGTGCCGCTGGTACCAACGACACCGAGTCCGGCTGCCACACCGACTGAGCCCCTCCGCCGGGCAAGTAGCGCAACCGACGCGACACCGACGGCGACGAGCAGCGCAAACCATGCGGTGCGGCTTCCGGCCCCGAACATACCTACGAGCCCGAGGGCCAGGAGGAGTGTGCCAAAACGCCGATGACGCTCGGCGATCAAGCCACACGCCACGATCACCGCAACACCACAGATTGGAGCCAGCGAGTTCCGGCCAGTCATCACGCCGCGCCAGTCACCGTTTCGGTCGATCGCGGCCGAAGGCCAGAGCATCACAAGTGCCACACTCACGCCGACGAGCGCCAGCCCTGCAGCACCGAGGGCGACGACGAGTCGCTCGTGGTCGAGGCCGGCGATGACCCACGCGACGAACGGAAGCCCGACATAGACCAGCCCCTTCCACAACGTCTGCTCCGGCTGCAGACTCCATGCCGTACTCACCGTTGCCCACACGCCGAACGCCACTGCGGCCGCAGTCGGCACTGCCGCCACGACAGGGCGCCACAGCGCCACGATCATCACGACGCCTGCCGCGACCGTCAACACGATCACCGGCTGCATCACCGGGCCCTCCCACCTACCGGGGAGACCGAAGACCCGACGCTCAAGAAAGAACAATGGTCCGTTCGCGAACACGGCCCACGAAATCGCCACCAGTGTCGTCTGCATTGGCGCCGAGCCCATCGATGCATCGTAGGCGAACGACAGATCGGTAGGATCGCATGTGGCCTGAGGGCTTATTCCCATGCTGAAACTGTCTCCCACCGCACAAAAGAGCGCGAATCTCGTCTACCACTTCGCCCAGCGTGAAACGAAGTCCCGCTTCAAGCGGAGCTTGCTGGGGTGGTTTTGGTCGTTCGCGAATCCTCTCACCACCGTGGCGGTGTACAGCTTCGTGTTCGGCGTTGTGTACCGAGCGTCGCCACCCGCAACCGAGAACGGAAACGCCGAAAATTTCGGCTTCTTTCTGTTCAGCGGCCTGATCACCTGGAACCTGTTCACCGGCATCGTCAACGGCTGTATGGGCTGGCTCCAGAGCATCAGCGACCTTCGAAAGAAGGTGTACTTCCCGACCGAGACAGCGCTCCTCGGCGGGGCAGCGTCGAACGCGTTGCAAACCGGCCTCGAAGCGCTCGTGCTCGTCGTGATCATGGCGGTGCTGTCGAACCTCTCGTGGACGGTCGTATTCCTGCTCGTTGCGCTCCTCTTCACGATCGCCTTCGGCCTTGGCATCGGGTTCGTCGCAGCGATCATGAACGCCCGCTACCGAGACATCTTCTACCTCGTTGGTGTCTTGTTGAACGTTGGCTTCTTCCTCGTGCCGATCGTCTACCAGGTCAGCATGGTCCCCGAGCAGAAGTGGGGCCTTCCGATTCGTGCGCTCGTCGAGTGGAACCCGCCCGCGCTCTTTGTCGGCATCGCCCGCGACGGCGTCTATTTCCTTCAGGTGCCGACCCTTGGCCACCTCGTAGCGGCGAGTGCCTGGGCAGGACTCACGCTCACCATCGGCTGGAGGTACTTCCGGGCCCGAAGCATGGAGATCAGCGAGGAATCGTGACCATCGGCCAGATCACCGTCCAAGACGTCTCGAAGCGTTTCCGACTCGAGCGCAACCGACCGAGCAGCCTCAAAGAAGCGCTGTTGCGAACCGGTCGTCGTGATATCGACGACTTCTGGGTCCTCCGCAACGTCGATTTCGAGATCGAACCCGGTGCATTCTTCGGCCTGATCGGGCACAACGGCAGCGGCAAGTCAACACTGTTGCGTCTCATCGCCAACATTCATCGACCAACGAGCGGTCAGATCACCACCGAAGGGCGGATGTCAGCGCTACTCGAACTCGGCTCCGGTTTCCACCCTGATCTCACCGGCCGCGAGAACGTCTACCTCAACGGCGCAATGCTCGGACTCAGCCGCCGCCACATGAACGAGACGATGGACAAGATCATCGACTTCAGTGGCATCGGTGATTTCATCGACGAGCCGGTGAAGATCTACTCGTCAGGCATGTACGTGAGGCTTGGGTTCGCAGTATCGGTCAACGTCGACCCCGAAATCCTGCTTGTCGACGAAGTCATCGCCGTCGGCGACGAAGCGTTTCAGCGACGCTGCATGGACCACATGAACCAGCTCCGCGAGAAGGGCTGCACGATCGTGCTCGTGAGCCACAACGCTGGACTGATGGAAGAGTTGTGCGACACCATCGCCTGGCTCGATCACGGGCGGGTGCTCGAACTCGGCGAAGCGGCACCCGTGCTCGAGAAGTACCTCGAGCACATGCGGGGCGGTGGCACCACACTCACAACGCGGGACTGATCAGCGTCCGACAAGGAAACCAGTGCCCCACGCCATGTGCATTGTGACGAAGGCCATCGCCACTCGAGCTTTCGACTCACTGCCAGAACGCAAGGCGGCTCCGACGACGCAGACCAGGTAGAGGCCAGGGACCACGAGTGCCAGCGGCGAACCGATTGCTGCCGCCACGAACGAAGCGACCAGGCCGATGATCAGTCCTGGTGCCACGAGTTGACGCAGACGCACCGATCTCGGGTTGGCCAGGAGCATCCTCCGCTTCCAACGACCGAACTGCCAGAACTGCGACGCGAGCGCCCGAAGCGAGGCACGGGGACGGTACTCAACCGCAATCGCAGGGTCGAACCACACGACATGGCCGGCGTCACGCAGCCGCCAGTTCAATTCGTAGTCCTGATTGCGAAGGAACTCGTCGTCAAACCCGCCGACTGCCTCCAAGGCCTCACGACGAAACGCTCCGAGGTAAACCGTATCGGCTGGCCCGGCGGCTCGATCACTGCGAAACGCTGCCCGACCCATACCGAACTGCGACGTCATGGCAGTTGCGATCGCGCACGACCATGTGCTGGCGCCGACCGGGACTTGACGCCCCCCGACGTTGGCCGCCCCAGTTGCGAACGACGCATCGGCCACGGCGGCAAGGTAGCCAGCAGGAATCTGTGCGTGTGCGTCAACTCTCACCACGAGCCGACCGTCGCTCGCAGAGATAGCGGCGTTAAGCCCGCTTGGCGTCCGGCCCGAAGGATTCTCGACGCGATGAACCCGGGCGTCGTCTTCCGCTCGGGCGTCAACGCGGGCTGCGGTGTCGTCGGTTGACGGTCCGACGGCGACCCACACATCAAACGACGGGCAGTCGGTCTGGGCTAGCACTGCGTCGAGGCAACGGTCGATGACCGAACCTGCATCGAGCGCCGGAATGACGACCGAGATCGAGTCGACCGGGGCTGCACTCAACGAGCCCCCCGCCTGAGGATCACGCCGATCGTCTGGACCAGAATCAGCACGTCGAGAATCGGCGACCAGTTGACGATGTACTGCAGATCATGGCCGAGCTTGAAGCCAGGATCGGTCTGGTAGTGACCTCGGATCTGAGCGAGCCCGGTGATCCCTGGCGGGATGTCGTGGCGGCGGCCGTAGCCCGGAAAGAGTTGCTCGAATTGTGCGACGAACTCGGGGCGCTCGGGTCGCGGCCCGACGAGCGACATATCGCCCTTTGCCACGTTCCAGATCTGCGGCAACTCGTCGAGGCGTGATGCTCGGACCCATCGCATCCCGGGTACCACCCGCTCGTCGTCTTCGACAGCGGTGACAGCTCCCGTCCTTCGTTCGGCATCGGGAATCATCGAACGGAACTTGTACAGGGTGAAGTTTCTGCCCCGGCGACCAACCCGCTGCTGGCGGTAGACGATGCCACGACCGACCTTGACTCGAACGTAAAGCGCCGCTGCACCGAGAAGAAGCAGGACGACTGGTGCGACGAGTAGGAGCAACAGCACGTCGAGCAGTCGCTTGAGTCGGAGTCGGTGGATGGGCACCGCATGGGTCCGCAGCGCAACGAACGGCATCCCGGCGATTTCACGACTTCGCTGCAGCCCGAGCAGTGTGTCGACCGGCAGAACGCGCCGATAGACCCCGACCCGACGCCGCTCGAGGTCGTCGAGGGGAGCGGGGTAGATCTCGTCGAGCGAGCCGCCTCCGAGGAGCAACACATCGGTGACACTCCTGTCGTCGATGACGCTCATGAGGTTGGCTGTGTCCGGAACGCGGCCAACCACCCGCGCACCTCCGCCGATGTCATCGATATGTCTCTCGGCGAGCGAAATCTCGTCCGGAGTACCTACCAGGAGTACACGTGGCGCCATGAATCGGCGAGAACGAACTCGACGGGCCAGCCATCGATTGAAGCTCACGACAGCGCTTGCCACCACAAACAAGGCGACGAGGTTGCCCCGCGGCATCAGGTAGCGGCCGGTACTGAGCGCTACCCCAGCGCTAAGAAGAACGGCAATTGCGCTGAGCACGCTGACCTTTGGAAGCCAAGGGGGGCGGCCGAGGCGCTGCTCGTATTCGTAGAGGCCCCCGAAGTAATAGGTAGACAGGAGAATGAGCGTCGCAAGCGAGAAACCGACCACGTAGTACGAATACGCAAATGTCGGCCACTCGAATCCGAACCGCAACGCCGTGATCAGGTGCATCGACGCAAACAGCGTGACCGCGTCGATCACGTACAGAAAGCGGAATCCCACCGCCTGCAGGCGCACAAAGACCGCTCGAGCGGGAGACGAGTCAAGAACGTGACGGGGGGTGGGAGAAGTAGGCATTTGTGCTGCGGCAGAATCGAACAACCGGCCGGGTAGCCCGAGGATAGTGCGACGCACTTCCCTCCCATCGACCTTGATTGCGCGTCGGCCAGCGCCGCTACGCTTTGGACGCCATGAGTTCTCTCGAAGCGGTTCCTCGTCTCTGCGTCGTCATGCCGTGTTACAACGAGAACGCGACGATTGTCGAGATCGTCGACCGGGTTCTTGCAAGCCCGCACACTGCCGAATTGATCATCGTCGACGACGGGTCCACCGATGGCACCCGTGACATTCTCACCGACATAGACGACCCGCGGGTCCAGGTACTGTTCCAGGCCACCAATCAGGGCAAAGGAGCTGCGATCCGGCGCGGGTTCGAGGCGGCAACGGCCGAGTTCGTAATCGTGCAGGACGCCGACCTCGAGTATGACCCGATCGACTACGACCTCGTCATAGAGCCCCTCCTGCTCGAACGCGCCGACGTGGTCTTCGGCTCGCGATTCCAATCGGGTCGACCGAGACGGGTGTTGTATTTCTGGCACTCGGTCGGCAACCGATTACTGACCTTGCTGTCGAACATGTTTACCGACCTCAATCTCACCGACATGGAGACGTGTTACAAGGCGTTTCGGCGCGAAGTCATCCAATCGATCAATCTCGAGCAAAAGCGATTCGGAATCGAACCGGAGATCACTGCGAAGGTTGCGGCCGGTGGATGGCGAGTCTGGGAGGTCGGGATCTCGTACTCGGGCCGAACCTACGCAGAGGGCAAGAAAATCGGCTGGCGCGACGGCGTGCACGCGGTGTACTGCATCGTCAAGTACGGCATGCAGGCCCGGGGTCCCCGGACCGGCCGACACCGAACCTGAACGGAGCGCGCAGGCGCTCCTCCACCGACCAAGTTCGCTCTGCCCTGACAATCAACTCAGCACCCAGTCGGGTACGCGGTCCCCACTCCAGGCATCGCGACTGTTGGCGAGGCGCCAGATGAAGGTAAAGGCCTGCTCTCGCGTGGCGTTCGCAGTCGGCGAGAAGGTCGTACTCGACGTACCGGTCGTGATCCCCCAGCGCACCATCCATCCGACCGCATCGGTGAAGTACTGCCCAGCAGGCACGTCGGCGAAGCTCGGAGGTGGCTCCTCGGGGGTACCGACCGCTTTCCAGAGGAACGTCGCGATCTGAGCTCGGTTCACCAAGGCATCGGGCGAGAACCCTGTCGGGCTGGTCCCGGTGGTGATCCCTTGTTCGCAGAGCCAGGCGACGG
>Ga0222718_10003113_pt1 | contig 14391 bp, 26 predicted proteins | sample C33_27DmetaG_FD_165045 | JGI IMG/M metagenome (GOLD analysis project Ga0222718, IMG submission 165045) | Estuarine water microbial communities from San Francisco Bay, California, United States - C33_27D | ecosystem: Environmental > Aquatic > Marine > Unclassified | place: USA: California... | reverse complement strand
TATTATTTGTTTCCGTGGAAAAGAAAAAAGTTTGGACTCCATGAGGTGTTCGGACAAACGGATTTCAATCCATCCAACTTGTGACACAAACTACAAATGACTACCATTGATAGCCTTAAAATTTTAATATTATGGAGACAACATTACTAACGATCGATCGAACATTCGCCCCTCACTATTGTTTGTTTCCGTGGAAAAGAAAAAAGTTAGGACAAACGGATTTCAATCCATCCAACTTGTGACACAAACTACAAATGACTACCATTGATAGCCTTAAAATTTTAATATTATGGAAACAACATTACTAACGATCGATCGATCATTCACCTCACACTATTATTTGTTTCCGTGGAAAAGAAAAAAGTTTGGGTCACCACATGATAGGATGTTCGGACAAACGGATTTCAATCCATCCAACTTGTGACACAAACTACAAATGACTACCATTGATAGCCTTAAAATTTTAATATTATGGAAACAACATTACTAACGATCGATCGATCATTCATCCCTCACTATTATTTGTTTTGGTGGGAAAGAAAAAAGTTCGGACAAAAGGATTTCAATCCATCCATGAGAAAAATATACAAAACGCGTTAAATATTTTATTCATAAATTTCTATATATAAAATCACCCTATCCTTATCAGACGTGTTCTCCGCCCAGTGTTCTTCCTTCGCGTTCATAACAATGTGTTTACCGTTTCTCTCGTCAATGGTACCAAGCACACTGTGATGGAGGAACGAACTGTCGGGTACACAATCCAAACCAAGATGGTATGTGAACTTGTAACCATCGCTGACGTGATCGGTGTGTTTAAACAGTTTAACACCAGGTTTCATGAGGGAAAATCCAGCCACGTGAACACCCTCAATCTGAGACAACATTTCAGATGTCTTCGGGCATATATTACAGTTACCCAACAAAGGCCGCCCCCGCCAAATCAAAGGAAAAGATATCCACCCGTCAGCCACGTGCTGCTGCCCTCCCTTCAGCCAACCGCATCGACCACTTGAATATTTAGAGATGATTTCCTCAAGAATTGCAGACCCGACCCATTCACCTTCCGGTCGGGGCTCGTCCATAATGAAACAATTCATAGGAAGTTTCTTGTACTCATCTCGAATTTCTTCCCAATGATTCTTCAGTTCCTTGAGTTCCATTTTTGATATATTATGTGTGATACTTTTTAATGGTACAAAAAAATATAAGTGTATCATACAAACATATGGGAGGTTCACCAAGTCAGGTCGTACTCCTGGACAAAGTTTCCCAGGAAAAACTTGCAAAAGATCGCGCCCGGAATGTGGGTGCTCAGATTCGGTACATTGAGGAGTTGACGAAAAGTAAAAAATATTTACACAGGGCTGAAACAGAGGCGTTTATTTCATTAGCCATAACGATCATGGACAACTTACGCTTGCAAGTTCAAAATGGTGATGTCCCGATGAAGAACTTTACTCGAATACTCGAACTCATGAAAGAGGGTAAGGTGCTTGAAAAAGAGGGTAAGGTGCTTGAAAAAGAGGGTGTGCTTGAAAAAGACTTGAGCGCCATGGCCGATGACTCGAGCGCCACGACGGAAGAGTATCGCATGATGCCGCGACGGGAAATGTACGAACCGATGGGTTTCAATTTACGATAAAAAACTTTTACAATTTCACTTTTGTTAAATACCTCGTTCATGGCAATGTGTTTACGAAGCACACTGCGATGAACTAACTTTAAACATATTTGATATTCATCTTATCGATGAAATATGCCAACTCGTCGTCGGCTTCGTACATCTTCGTCTCGTAGAATTTAGAACGCGCGTCGCGACCAAACCTTATCGCTCGGTCCATCTTTCTGAGCATCGATACGTAGTGTCTCCGGTGTCGCCATAATTTATATTTTTCAAACCAATTCATTCGACTGTAGACGTGTGACAAAAGTGTCATCTATTATGTATTATCTTACAAAAAATGTGGCCTTGCTCTCATCATGCATGGTCGGTGCTTCGTCCGTCTCTCGAACTCCGCTTGTACACGGCTGCGCTCTAAACGCTTCTTCAACAAGGTCCTCCTGGGTGGGGTGGGTGATTCGGGTGGAGATGTCAACGGTTGGATATCTTGTGACAATAAGTTCTCACGAAGTGGGGTCACGCGAAAAACGTGGGGATCCAACGCCACGTAGATCTTTCCGTCGTCCACGAGGTACGTGAGTTTGACGGCAACGGGGTCATCACCACTGTCACTTATATGCATCGTGTCGCGTCTTCTCTTCTCTTGACTGGCTTCGTTTGTCGCGGCGCGGTGTGACACCGGATCGCGACACGCGGGGGTGCCCTTGGGTTGATTTTTTTTTATTTTCTTCGTCGTCGAGCAAATTGTTCTTTCAACCACTTATTAACATTCTTATTCCTTTTATCAATCGAACGCTTCATATTACGCTGACGAGAGATTTCGTTAAGTTTCTTTTGAAGTGCACTATTCTTCTTCTTGAGGGAAGCATTGGTGGATTTCAGTTTAGTGTACGCATCCGCGAGTTTTTTATTGATTCCGTATTGTCTCTTCAGAACAGCCATAGTATTGTGTTATATGTTGAGATTTATTTCTCAAGCACTGCCTCGATCATTTTTTTTCTCAAGGACAACAAACATAACGATCGGATCAAAATTTCTTCCCTTCCTTATTAATGTTTGTCTCTCAATAAAAAATAAAATTTAAGGCTATCAAGGGTATGAAGTTTCAACTTTGTGACAAAAGTCGTGAAATACAAATTTTTTCTCGTGGTGAATTATTATAAAAACATAAGGTAAGTATGAGTAGACTCGCTCTCGATCTCGATGAGGTCCTCGTTCCCCTCTTGAGACCGATGGCCAAATGGTACGGTGTGGACATCACACCCAGGGTGAAACACAAATATTTATTCAGAGAAGTGTTCGAATGTTCGGAAGAGAAATCAAAACAAATCCTCAATGAATTTTACGAGAGCAGAGATTTCCTGTACCTCAAACCCCTCCCGGGTGCACAGCGTGCTATTCGTGCCATAAAAGACATGGGGTGGTACGACAAAATGTACATCGTCACCGGTCGACAAGATGTCGTTCGTGACGTGACCCAATTGTGGGTAGAAACACATTTTCCAGGTGTATTCGATGACGTCGTACTCACGAATTCATTCACCGAACACGAAGTGAAGAAATCAGATTTGTGCAAATCCCTCGGCGTTTCCCTGATAATTGATGACTCGTTTGAAAATTGTAAACAGTGTGTGGATGTTGGTGTAGAAGCCATTCATTTCGTTGGTTACGATGATCGCGTCTACCCATGGTGTACAGATAAGGTGAGTGATGAGGTGAAATCTTTCCAAGATTGGACCACACTTCGAGAGGTTTAAAATTACTTTTTGGACCTAAGTCCCAAACGCTCCATCGTGTCTCGGCCGATATCAATCGTCGAAGAACTCGAGCAGCAGCACATGACCGCCATGGCAATCCACATCGGCGGGGTCTTGAAAGGCATCGCGTAGAGACCCCTCGCCATACCCGTGACAATCATGCAGCAGCACACGTACGACGCTAAGTAGGTTAGAGAGTACGCCATTTTAATAAGTATAGTATAGACACACATAAAAATATGCGCGAGTTCAAATCCTTCGACGATGTCGTCATCAAAGTCGGGGAGAATGCCAAAGACAACGACGCCCTCACCCTCGGCGCGGACCCCTCCCATTGGTGGTTTCACGTGGCTGGGTGTCCTGGGTCACATGTCGTCGCGTGTGCAACGACGATATCTAAAGAGACGAAGAGGGATGCCGCCCTGCTCGCCGCCAAGTACTCCAAGAGTCCACCCCACGCGAAGATGACTGTCGTCGACTTGTGTCGGGTGGCCGATGTCCAGAAGAGGGAAGGTTCCAATCACGGGCAGGTGGACATTCAAAACTTCAGTACACTCAACGTGTTTCAAAACCGAGTCCCAGAGAAAGCGCGCCTTGGAAGACTCCTTACTGGGATGGGGACGAGGGAATACATGCTAACCCAATAGAATTTCTGTGTGTAAATTATGAACCAAGAAGAAGCGCAATGGTGTCCGAAGCAGGAAGGTTTGTTGCGGTCTTGGGCTGAAAAATCGGCGGGATATCGATACCTGCACAACCACGCACGATTGATGTTTAAAAGACAAAACGATTGGTTGAGTTATCCTTCAATCATCATCGCCTCCGTTACCGGTGTGGGTGGTTTCGCCACAGTCGCACCCACGCAGAGCGAGACCACGACCCAGGGCAATCGCACGAAACTCATGTATATTCAATATTTCTTCGCCTTTCTCAATGTTCTCGGTGGAGTGCTCACGAGTATCGCCAAGTTTAACCAATCCCACGAATTGATGAGCAAACACTCGCACATGTGTAACGCTTACTCTAAATTTTACAGGTCGATCGACATGCAGTTGTCGCTCGAGAACAGATACAGAGAACCTGTGTTGGATTACGTGCAAAAGATGCGCACCGAATTCGATCGCCTCCTCGACGATTCCCCCGATATTCCACGGCAATCCATCGTCGCCTTCAGGGAAGCCTTCCCTGAAAAGAAAACAAACATCCCTGACGTGTGTAATGGGCTTTCAATCATGCAATATGCGGCTGAAGAGGAATTTGTCAATAAACGAGTAGCCAATCAATTCTCCAGGCTATTTAACCATGTGAGAAATAAAAGGAGCCATGATTTACTTCGAAGGGCCGCCTCGGAAGACGTGGCGACCATTTAAACGCGCGCATGCCAAACACCTTCTTCGGGACACTTCAACGAACGACGGGAAACGTCAAAGCGCTCGAGACGGGGGCGCATCGTGGTGTGCGCATGGGATTCGTCTCGTTTTACACGCGCCGGGACGTCGTGTATGTGTACCTCGAGACCGTGGACCCCTTACGATCCGCGTCTGCACTCAAAGAGGCGTGGGGGGAACCATCGTTTTTCATGGACACGACGCGGTGGACGTACGAAGATTTCACGCGTAACGCAGGTGATGAGTGCAGGACAGTAGCGTTTTAATTTACAAGTCATGTTCTTCTAAGAGCGCGCGCAAACGTTCGTTGAGTTCGGGTTCGATCTCGTAGTCCGCGGACCAAACATCTTCCTCGATTTGACCGTTTAAAGGATCGCCGTGGGTCTCGCACAGTTCGCACGTCTCCAGCGGCTTTTCCGTGGGTTCGTGCGTGTGCACGGGCTCAATCTTCACGAGACTCTTCGTCGACGTCGCCGTGGACGACTTCGGGCTTCGTTTCTTTCGTTCCGGGTCGTGCATCTTGCAGTGTTCTTTGCCTTCGACGGCGCGGTGGTTACAAGGATCGCCCTTGGCTGTTTTGCCGGAGCAGATTTGAATCTGCGTCGTGTCGACGGAATCCGTGCGCTCCTTGCGCTTACGTGAGAGAGAGGGGGGCATCTTCTCAGAAAGGGCGTCAACCTTCTCCGTGAGTTCGGAGAGTTGCTTGGAGATGAGAGAGAGGGCGTCGAGCGTGACAGACATGCTTGGATCTGACGCCGTTCGCGCGCGCATGCCTCTTAAGAGAGAAAATCGTGGTCGTAGAGAGTTACCATTCCCAACTCATCCCACGAATGGTATCTCATATTCATGCCATGTTTTTCACTAAGAACATTATTCATCTCACCAACCGCATATTTCCACTCCACAATGTTCGATAAAAAATAGATCGAGTGTCCGACCCTGACCTCTCTCTCCGTGAGACCACCCACTGACTTTAATTCTTCAAAAGTTTGCATGATACCCTCGATCGATGGTTTGTCAAATCCATTTGCCATAAAATCAATCAAGTAGTAACCATGTTTTTCAAGAATTAAATTTTGTTGCAGAAAGGGGTGATACGTGAGAAACAATTCGACGTCATCCCTCGAGGGGAGGGTGAAAACGTCCCCCTCGGCACAGTGGGGGACGATGTGTGTGTGGTAGACCAAATATTGGTGGGTGTCGCACGCCGCGGGGGTCACACTCGTTGGTTTCTGATCGGTGACACACGTTGGATACACGAACTTAAACCCGTCGAAATACGAAGACCCACAGTATTCCACCATCTCCCTATTGGAGCGAAGAAATATCGATCTGAGAGCCGAGACAAAATTTTGCGTGAGGCGAAGAGTTACGCAAACATTATCATACTGATACAACGCTGTGGAAATATTCGCAGAAATTGTGGAGGCTTAATTTAATATCCTCCCACGCTTCTAAGTCCCGCTCGATGCTGTGAAATCGCGTTTGACCTTGAAATTTTTCAACCAAGCAACACGTCGTCGTCTCCGGTGGGCACATCTCTAAATACACGCGACATTGCACGTCCTCGTAGTCTCGAACGCCCATGAATCGACCGGTGCGGTTCTTGACGACGAAGAGCACCCCATCTCGAATCTCACCCGGGCGCCCACACACCTGATACTTCGTCCCGAGGATGTCACACATGGGAAGCACTCTGGTCTCGAGTGCGTGCGACGACGAAGAGCGCGCAAACTTTTTCTGTAATTCCCCAGTCATGTAACGCTTCAAAGTTTTCTTCTCCAATTCCCCCATGGGTCTGTTTTCGATGGTCTCCGACACAAACTTAATTCTCTCTTGGAGGACGTTGGACGAGTCCGTCTTAAATCGTCGCACGTCGTCGAAATATAATTTCTTGATATCCGTCTGCCTTCGTATCAAGTGCCGTGCCTTCTGTTCGAAAGTCTGCGCCGCGAACGTCTCCGGTGAATACTTTGCCCAAAGATTTTTGACCACCTCCCCCGGCTCGTCGATGCCACGACCGATGGCCGTCGCACAATCCGATGCGTTTATGGTCACCAAACGGACATGTGGGAGGACGTTGAGGACCCGAGTCTTTTGGTCGAGGAGGTAAAAGTACAACTCCCCACACGCCCTGGCATCGGCCAGGCTGTTGTGCGCGTCGAAGGCATGACCGAACACGGTGGGGTAGACCACCTCCAGTTTGCCCCGCTTCACACAGTTTATTTGTTTGTACAATTTGAAACAACACGTAAACGCGTGAGAGAGCCACCACGCGTGGTCGAGTTTGTACCTCAAAATTTCCGACAACATCATCTTCTCATCGAATTGGGAGTTATACGCCACCATGTTGAGATCGGTGCCACAGAACTCTCGAAACTCCCCGAACGCTTGTTCGAAGGGCACACCCTCCGCACACGCCTGGTCGAAGGAAATCTTGTGTACGTTCTCCGCACCCGGGGGCATGTGATCGTAGCCATCGGGGCGGATCAACCTGTAGAACGTCTTGATCTCCCTTCCGCGCGCACTGTATCGCACCGCGGCGAGGGACACGATGCGACTCTTCGCGAATTCCGCGACATTCGCGGAGGTCGGTTTGAATTTCGGGGGAATCCCCGTCGTTTCAGTGTCCCATGAGATCATGGGTGTCTTAATTATTACATTGCGCGGTAGTTTTAAGTAAGAAACGACGTGCCTTCCCCGAAATTGGTGTGCAATCGCCATTCCAGGTGCCGAATGGTCGTTCTCAGGCGACTTATGTCACTTTTCAAATCCTTTCTCACGAGTGCCATGCGCTTATTGATGATTTCCATGGCACTCATATAAAACGTCTGTTCTTGCTTTATATCTGGGAACATGACTTTTAAATGATCGTACGTCGTCACCGAATCTTCCAAGTCCATTTCTTCCCTGAACGCGGCGATCGCGCGCTTCTTGAACGTGGGTGTGATCTTCTTCACCGTGCGCGGCATGTGTCGAAGCGTGTACGTCGCTCTGTCCATCTGTTCTTGTAGGTACGATATGCGATACTGAAAATCAGCCGCCGTTGCCTGTGCGTATCCGTGGTGGTGTCCCTGCGACTGGTTTGAATTCACGGATCCTGGACTTCTGTGACGACGGGCGTAGCGCACGCGATTCGCGTTGCAGAGGGCGACGTAGTCCGCCTCCTGCATCTGATCCCTGTACTTGTCCACGATGGACTGCGCGTCTTGAAGCACATCGATCGTGGGCTTCGTCTTCCACTTGTCGAGATCGGTCGCCATGGTGCGCGCGCGTTGATGTGACGACGGTGAGTGACGAAACAAAATCTCAGACAAGTATATATATAATGCGTCCCGTGTCCACTGTTCTTTTTGAGGCATTCTTCATTGGCATTTTAAATTTAGTCTTAATCACAACTCTTAAAAAACTAGGGGGCGTCCTCGATACAAAATGGACGCACATCGCTGCGGGTGCGCTGATACACTTATTGTTTGAATTTTCACCGATGGGTAACTTGAACTTGTGGTGGTGCCGCTCTACTTTTCCATGCAAAGGGTGAGGAGATACTCCCTCGATCGCTGTAAATCCTCGAGTTCGTATTCGAGGGCGATCTTCCTCCTTTCAATCTCCTCCTTCTTGTTCTCATCACGTTTGAACTTTTCGTAATAAGAACAAGTCTTATCTACCGTGTCCCAGTGTATATCATTCCTCGAACCTCCGGTCTGCTCCGCGTCGTCACCGAGACTCTCGTACACAGCGTACGACACCGCACCCTTGCGAATGTGATTCAATTTCATCGCCGTGTGTTCGATCGACTGGTTGATGCGCTCTACCTCGGAAAGACGCGCGCGTCGAGATGACGTTGGCTCAGAACCGTAGTGTTGATCTCTCTTCACGTGAGGCACCTTGATCGAGAGAGTCCTCGTCAACACGTGACACAAGTTCTTCTCATCTGTAAAAGGTTCTCTCATCGTACTTGGCGACCGTGCTACCGTCGTCGTGGCGTGTGTAGGAGTGAAGCGGTGGGAGCGTCTCGACGAAGATACTCTCACCCACTTCGTTTTTTGCCTCGATGAGTAATGAATCCTCAAATGGTGTGGGAGGGGGGCGATTTTGAATTTTAGGAGCGAAAAAATCACTTAAGAGAGAAAACATGATTTTGTGCGCGCGTGTTACAAGTCTATCGCTAGTTATTCTTAAGTCGGTTCATCACACCCTCGTATATCGCAGCAACGACTTCGTCCGGGACGTCGTCGGGGTGCATCAACATCACGAGACTATCCATGACACGCGCGAAGATTTGTCCCAACATGACACGCACGCGTTGCGTCGGCAAGTGCCGGGCCTCATCAGTCGTCGCCGATCTCTATCTCGGTTTCGGTATCGGATTCACACACAGATTCGGAATCGCCAATCTGTTCCATGAGAGATTTCTTCGTATTTTGGACTTCGATGAAAAAATCTTTCGTACCGACGATTGCCTTCCATATATAAGACGGTAGAACGCCTAAGATTGCCTGTGGGTACACGAGAAGATGATAATACCACTCCATTTCTGAGACAGCGTGGCAACCCTTTAAGTGACGGCACGGTGCCCACACACGACGACGCGCGCGCGATCCCACGGATCCCGATCCTCTGCCGCAGACGATGAACACCCCCGACTCTCAGAACGTTCGACCGATTCAAGAGACACCGAATGCGCCTCTGGCGAATCGTGTGCGCACCTCTGATCGACAAGACGCGCGTCACGTGCGCCGACGCCTCGTCTTTGACGAGGAGGGGAACGACGATCCAACGCCCTCCGCGAACGTGGAGACGCACATCCGCGTCAAGGTGATTGAGGTCAAGACCGTGCACGGATATCCAGTGCACGAAGAACACGTTCTCACGCTCGAGTTGTACGACCATCACTGGCCTACGAACACCACGTTCAACCAACCGCTCGACGACGGCCGCCTCGCGCGCCGATCCTACGTGCACCAACAACTCCAAGAAATTGGCCACGTGTCAATGAACGTGAATTGGGACATCGACCGCGAAGATTTTGACTCCGAAGAAGAATATAAAAAACGCGTGAACGACATGTTTAGATCCATCACGTACATAAAATTGTAATAACCCGACCTCATAAAATGTCGCACGTCAACGTCGCCGCGTGGAAGGGGGATCTCCCCCGCGTCCGCACGCTCCTCGGAGAAGGCTGGCCGGTGGACAAGGGTGCGTGCGAACTCGCCGCGTCTAAGGGACACACCGAGACCCTCGCGGCCCTTCTCGACGAGGGTGTGCCGGCGGGGAACTCCATCGCGTACGCCGTGAGAGGGGGATCTGTGGGGTGCCTAGAGGCCCTCTACGAGAGAGGAAACGCAATCTCCGAGATCGCGGTCAGGTGGTCCATGGAGGATGACGTAGACCCGGAAGTCATGAAGTGGGTACACTCTCGCGTCATCGCGCCGAGGGCGTGGGCGGTGTCGCTGCAAGATATATTAGACAAACATCACCACGGCATGCAGGAGCAGACGTACGTGGAACTCTCAAACCTCGCTATGCGATGCCACCGGCTGTGTACACCCGACCACTTTTATTGAGAAACCACACGAAGCCACCAAACATGGAAATAAGTAGCGCCATGAGGACACCGAAAGGATACTTCTTCTTTGGCGCGTCCGGTGGTTTCTCGGGGAGACGCTTGACGTTAGCGTTTAGAATATCAATCTTCCCTATCAAACGCTCGAGGGCATCTAATATTTGCAACTCCCTGTTTGGTGTTTTTTTCTTCACGTCTATGGTCGTGATCTCAAGAACCATGTGCCACTTGGCATCTGGGTGTAATAAAAGATAATCACCATCGTCTTGATACTCCTTGATTGTGAAATCCAACTGCTTGATGCTTATCGGATTGAAGAGGTTCCATTTCCTTTGCATGGGTTTCCACTGTTTGTCCCTCACGACGACGTTACTACTTCCAGTGAAATGCCTCTCCAGTGGGACGCGAATCAAAATCTGCCCCGAACGCTCGTCCAGTATCTGCGCCGCCCTCGGCACGTCTGGGCACATCACGTCGACGAACTTGGCGATGTTTGAAGACCCGGCGGCATCGCTGTTCCCACCCACTTGTGTGATGTAGAACTCCGCGACTTTGATGCCAATGACGCGAGACATCTCCTGAATGTGGGTGTTACTTTCGAGGCCGAACGATACGGTGAAAGTGTTGTTGCTTCCAGTGACGAACTGAGAGTCCACGTTAATGTATTGAATTTTTTTAGGTAATTCTTCAAGTGGAGTGGTCATCCTAAAGTAGCGTCCTAAATAATTTTCAGTGGTTTATCATATATAATGTTCAAAGTCCTCACGTTGAACTTTGTGACAATATTCGTCTTTACATTTTTATATTTCGGTCTCGTGAAGGTGGGTGGCGACCACTTCAATGGCCTCGACAAGTCATCATCCCTGCTCGACACCGTGTACTTTGCGTTCACGGTGCAAAGCACCGTCGGGTTCGGGGACATCTACCCCAAGACGAAGGCGGCGAAGATGCTTGTCATGATTCAACAGTCCCTGCTCATCTTGGGTGTAGTCGACCTCTTGTCCACGTCGAAGCCTAAACCACCGACGACCGCCGTTGGTGCGGTGACTAACGTTTTAAAAAAACCGAGCATGTTTAGTAAATAGATTATGATTGTCTGCGTCGCACAGCCACAATCTTGTCAATATCGAAAACTCAAACGTCGATTGAAAATCAACACAGCCACCGCGGGGGTGGGTCTCGTCGCATCAGTGGCGTCTACCCAGGGTGTGGAAGGCGCGTTCTCGGCCCTCGTCGGGAGTGGAGTCTCCGTGGCTTACGTCTCGTCCCTGTGTGATTTCGTCGACGGCTTGGGCACTCAAGAAGCACCGCTTCAAAAACACATCGGGTATCCGGTGGCCCTTGCCGTTTTTGAATCGGTGATGAATCATCACTCAGATGGTTTTCATTTTCATTACGATGCGACACTGATTGGATTTTTATCCTATCAATTCGCACTTTTATCGTGTTTGTACGACGAAGTCAAAAAGATGCTCAAGCCGCCTCCGTGACGGCCGCGGACACCTTCTTTCGAGTCGTCTTCTTCGGTGCGGTCGGGGCAGCCTCCGCCGCCTTACTGTTACTGAGACACTTGCACTCGCACGCAGGTCCCGCGGGACCCACAGGGCCGACCGGTCCCCTCGGGCCAGGGGCACCCGGTTCGCCTTTTTGTCCTCTCGGTCCAGCGATTCCAGAGGCTTCACCACCCGTGGTGGCCGCCTTTTCCACGGCGTCGGCGAGGCGGGCGATGACGTCGTACACGTGGTTCTTATCGAGGGTCTTCTTTTGGAGTTCGTCCTGAATTTCTTTCTTCAACGCATCCATGGTGTATATATTTAAGAGAGAGAATTAATCTTTAACTAATGACGGTGGAGTATTTCGTAGGACCCACCCTCCTGAGTGGGATCGGTCAACACTGCAGTAAATATGTCTCACTGTTTCCTGATGCCAAGTACATCGAACTCAAAGACATCCACCTTTTACCGCCCTGGTGCGACACGGTGTTCGCCTTTCTCATCCCCGTTGGCGACATACGAAAGGTGTGTCAGTTCATAAAACAACGCTCGAGGAGGGTGATATGCATGACCGTGTGCGAGACCGAGACGGTGCACGAAGACTACGGCGTCATCTGCGAGGAGTTCCCGAAGATGGTGGCACCCTCCAACTTTTGCAAACGCGTGCTCGAGAGACAATTCCCCGGGACGGAGGTGCGAGTCATCCACGCTCACATCCCGCAACCGGACATTTACACCTTTTACGTCATCGGGAACATCTTGGACGATCGAAAAAATTTCAAAAGCATCCTCGAAGCCTTCGTGCGCCTGAACGAACCGAACAGCCGTCTCCTGATCAAGGCGACGTGCGTGCAGGACGTGAACATCAACCTCCCACGAGTTCGAATCGTGAACGGTCTCGTCTCCGACGAGGAGATGGAGAAAATCCACAGAGAAGGTGACTGTTACGTGAATTTCTCGAAATCCGAGGGTGTGGGTATGGGCGCGTGCGAAGCCGCACTCAGGGACAAACCAACCATCATCACCGATTACGGTGGGGCACCCGAATACGTGCGAACGCCCTACCTCGTCCGGTGCGACAGGCAAACGTTGGAGCGCGACGATTTTTTATTCAAAAAGGGCATGGAGTGGGGCAAACCCGACGAAACCCAACTCTTGGCATACATGAGGGACGCATTCGACAAACGTCTCCGATGGATGGACCACTCTCACACGAAGTGTGTAGTTGGGAAAGACAACGTTCTCAAAGAATTTTCTGAGTTTTAATTATATATGGGTGTCATAAACACCGGAAACAAAATTGGCACCACCCTCGCCGGACTTCGACTCGTGATGGCGTCCGTGGTGTCGCTGTCCTTGGTGAGTTCGGGGACGGCCCTGATTCTCAAAAAGAACAATTTCACTAAAAAAGTCAAAGGCAAGGTGACGTCCACGGAGTGTGACGATAAGAAATGCAAGGTGTCGTACGAATACACCGTCGACGGGGACGTGCACCGCACCGACGGTTCCGTCGCCCCTCTCTCCCTCAAGGGGGCGAAGGTCGTGGACGTGTCTTACAACCCCGACGTCCCGGGCGAGAACACGCTTCAAGTGTTACCGACTCGCATGATAGGTTTGAGCATGTACGGTATCGCCGTCGTCATCTTTTGCTTGGGACTACTCACGTACGTGGTGACCAAAGAAGTGAAGGGGGCGGGCACGGCCTTTGCCGCGCTGAGTGCGTACAAGATGTTGAAAAACTAAGCCATTTGGTCTTGGACGTAACCCGCCACCAACACGCTCGCGCCGACGACGATGAGATTCGACATGAGTTGATGCTTTTGGGCGATGAGGGCCATGACGACGTCATCGACGGCTCGAATCCCCGTGGGCTTTTTCACCAGGCGTGGAATGAGCACGGCGAACGCCAAGTAGACAGCCATGGTAATGATGACCGGGCGAAGATTTTCGCTATCGAGAAACATTTGTTGTAATTACACACTATTTTATTTTTCGAATTCGACGTTCATGCCTTTTCGCCTTGATGGAATCGGAACACGTCTGATATCGCCAAAACGCGTTCGCGTACTGCACACACTTCGAGTCCGGTGTTTGTGTTTTATAAAAATTCAGCGCCTCGTTCAAGTAATAAAACCATCTCTTGTCTCGGATGACTTCGATGGTCATGATTTATTTCTAGGCCTCCCCACCGATAGTGCTCAGATATAAGTCAATTTGCCCACGAAATTGTGGACACGCCTCGACTGTTTTTTTCGTCGTCGCGTCTTGCACGGCCAAGATGTGCGTCTTAAACTTTTTCAAATCCACCCCCGTCGCCTCGTGAATCTCCGACGGTGTCGCGATGTCCAGCAGGGCGAACAGGTAACCCGCCGCGTAATTCGCGTGCAGCGTGGCCACCAACGGGGACGCGTCTTGTTGACTGGCCGTCGCGTACCGCGCCGACTGTCGGAGGAGTTTATCGATGTTCGAGCGACGACCGCGCTTGCCGTTCTGGGACACCATGAGGGCGACACAAACGGTGAAAATAAGATACACGAAGAGCATACTACTATTACATAGG
>Ga0222718_10003111_pt1 | contig 14396 bp, 10 predicted proteins | sample C33_27DmetaG_FD_165045 | JGI IMG/M metagenome (GOLD analysis project Ga0222718, IMG submission 165045) | Estuarine water microbial communities from San Francisco Bay, California, United States - C33_27D | ecosystem: Environmental > Aquatic > Marine > Unclassified | place: USA: California... | reverse complement strand
CTTAACATTGTATACGGCCATAGTATTGAAAGGTTCCTCTCCCGTCCCTAAGAGACCGCTCCAGCAAATGCAAGCGGAGACACTCAAGATAAGCATTGCCAAAGCTCAGGTCCGTGATTCAACTACCCCAACGGAGTGTGTTGCCTCCCTGGTGGGGACCGCGGTCTTCAAAACCGTTGAGGGCTCGAAAGAGTCCTGGTTGGTTCGATTCCTTCCCACTCCGCCACTTCTCACACCAGGCCGCCAGATCTCTAGCACAAGTCGAGAAGCGTGCCAGGGATCATTCCTAATCAGCTTCCGGAGTCGTTAGTCGCGTGATACGGAAGAATTTCCCTGTTTCGATAGTTGATACGTCGATGAGCGATTCGAATTGGGCATATCCCGCACGGACTTCTGGACCCACGGGCGTATAGTTCAACAAATCAATGCTCGATTCTAATCGATAGAACATCCCACGAGTGGCATCGCAAAAGACCTTATAGCGGCCATCGCTAAGATGGACTGCGGTAATGTTGTGCTCTTTCGCAATAATAGTTGCGTCAAAATATCGACTTGCTAGTGCCCATGCGGCAAGGCCACATTTAGAACCAATGATACGGCCGGGGCCGTCATCCACAGGCACGTGAATGCCACCGTAGAGCCGCGATATCCCCGCTTCGTCTGCAGCGTCATAATAAGTGGCCCATTGCAACTCGACATCGACTGAGGGACCTATCTCGAATTTAAGAAAAGCATTCTGTTCGGCGGTGAATGTCCCCAGCCCTTCTGGAAAGTAAGGATTTCCAGTAATCGAGGTGAGCACTTCCGCCGCTGCTCGGCTGAAAGCACTGTGTCCTGACACATACCCAGCAAAGGCCGGCGTGACAAACGTATCGCGCTGGTAAGGGAACCAGGTGCTTGCCGAAATCCACTTCGCCCCAGTGTATTCAGTCAACGGCTGTGCTGGCTCACCTCCCCAAGCAAAGAGGACGATTTCTCCTTCAACGAATCCCTCATGTCGCTCCCCAACAGCCGCAGACTCGGCGCTGACTACTTCGATCAAACCTGGCTCTAGTGGGATGCCTTCAGCGTGGTAGCGTGGACCACCTGCATCGGAGGATTGTCCTTTGCTTGCCAGGTAGCGAATGCTGCTGATTGGCCTAACGTAATCGTATAGCTCCTTGCATCCCCACACGGCTACGGCAACGTCGTGCGTGGCGGCATTGAGGGCGAAGTAAAGTTTCACATCCCATTCCAGCTCGTCGAGGACAGGCCCTACCCCTCCAACGCGACGCTGAAACTCTGGGTGGTCAGAAACCTCATTAGCAACCACGTTCCAATGGCCCGGGGGCGTCTCAGAATCGGGTCCATCAGCCCAGAATTCAGCCAACACTCTACCATAATCCCCAAGAGGAACAATATTATCAGCGTAGGGTTGTCCCGTTACAGGATTGGCGCCATGGCCTGTCCCATCGTTCTGCCCAAGGGTATGATTCCCAGAGACACGGGGCGACAAATTGACCATCACTCCACTATCAGGATCGAGATCACGACTACGTTCGATTACAGTGATGTTGCCAGACTTGAATAGCGCGTCCTCCACTCCACCTAACTGTGGCGGGAGCCCGGGATCGTAGTAGATAGATTCGCCTTCCGCTAACGCCATCGCAAACGGACGGACAGCCCCCCAATGAGACCCGACGAATGTTTGCACATTTTGCGCCACCAGACCATTTTGCGTTCGGCGTTCATCAAACGCCAATGGCTGCCACCTGTTAGGATCCAACATTATCGTTCCCGGATTAAGTACAATCAAGGGGTTGTTCACTGGAAAATAAGACCAGTCGACGTAGTTGCTGGCCTCATTGGAAAGGTCGGATTCGGCAAACTCCAAGATGGCCGCCGCCACCCGATTACCAACGGCGGCGGGCGTTTCACCCACCACGGTCTCAATTCCCGTGTTGTAACCCAATCCAGCCATCTCATCGTCGAATGCTTGCAACGATGTCGCCGCATTGACCGAAAGCGCGTAGCGATGCTCCAGGATGCGATAGCCTGCATAACTGATGGCTTCCCTCCGAGCCGACTCGATGTCCGCTGCCGTGGCGTCTTCGCGATGAATGTACCCAATCGCACCCGAATCGTAGGCAGCCCAGGCATCCCACATAGCCACCGAGAGGTGGAAGAGATTCCGGGCGTGGACTGGTGGATTCGGAAAGTCAATTCGGATCGCATCCAAGTTTTGCTCATTCCAAACCCGCGCAATCGACTCACCAGGAACGGGTTGCGACAGGAGAAACCAGCTAAAAACCACAGCCCAGGACCAATTATGGCGCCTCGAAAATATTGATTTCATACTTATAATAAGTTTCAATAAATACTGATATCAACGTTAATTATAAAAGATATATCATTATTTAACAATTACGAGCAAAATCTAGTGAAGGCCACCTGACCACGCGCAGATTGCCGTCTCCGACTAATTTTGGCAGGATCGGCTAATGTTTCGCCATGTTCTAGCAGTCCATCTCGCGTGCGCTGCACTGGTTAACATTTCGCAGGCGTTGCCAAATGTCATCCTCATCGTGGCCGATGATCTCGGTTATGGAGAACTCGGGTGCCAAGGCAATACGGATATACCGACTCCAAACATTGATTCCATAGCGACCAACGGAGTCCGCTTTACCAACGGGTATGTCAGCGCGCCTTATTGCAGTGCCTCGCGCGCCGGTTTCCTAACAGGTCTCTATCAAACTCGCTTCGGCTACGAATTCAATCCCACAGGCCACCACAACGAAGATTCCAATGCAGGCCTACCTACCAGCGAAGTGACCTTAGCAGAGCACCTGCTCGAATGCGGGTATGTCAGTTCACTTGTAGGAAAATGGCACTTGGGTGGAACGGCAAAGTATCATCCCTTCCGTCATGGGTTCGATGAGTTCTTTGGCTTCACCCACGAGGGTCATTACTTTCTCCCGCCTCCCTATCTTGGATCAGTGACCATGGAACGTCGCACTCGGCTGCCAGGAGGTGGTGAAGGGCGCTGGATCTCAGAGGATGGCCAGACCGTCTACTCGACTCACATGGGCCACAACGAACCAGACTATGATGCCAATAATCCCATCGTCCGCGGCAGCCAACCTGTCGAAGAATCGACCTATCTCACGGATGCCTTCACCCGTGAAGCCATCGACTTCATCGAGCGAAAGCAGGATCAGCCATTCTTTCTTTATCTCGCCTACAACGCAGTACACAGCCCACTCCAAGGTACTAACACCTACATGGAGAAATTCGCTCATATCGAAGACATTCACCGTCGCATCTTTGCGGCGATGTTAGCAAACATGGATGACAGCGTTGGCGAAGTGCTCTTCAAAGTGAGAGAGTCCGGGCTCGAAGACAAGACACTCATCGTCTTCTTCAGTGACAACGGTGGCCCTACGAAAGAACTGACTTCAAGCAATGGTATTCTGCGAGGGGGGAAAGGTAGTGTTTACGAGGGAGGCCTTCGCGTTCCCTTTCTCATCCAATGGCCTGGCAAGCTCCCCCAAGGCAAAGTCTATAATCAGCCTATTATCTCCCTGGATGTCTTTGCCACAGCTGCGGCGGCAGCAGATCTTCCAACGAAACAACTAGACGGCGTCGATCTTGTTCCCTACCTGACTGGAAAGAAGACCGGAAGCCCACATCAAATGCTCTACTGGCGCACTGGTCGTAAGACTGCTCTCCGAAACGGGGATTGGAAACTCTTGCGCAATCCGGGCCGCGGTGAGACACCCGACTGGCAACTCTACAACCTTGCTACAGACACCAGTGAGACTCAGGACGTGGCTTCCACTGAGCCTGAACGCCTGAAGGCGATGCAGAACGCTTGGCAACAGTTCAACAATCAAATGAAAGCACCTCTCTGGTCTCCAAGACGAGATCGATAGAACAGATAGAGGGGCTAGGGATCAACTCATTTTGAAAGGAGGCATCGCCGATACCTTCTCTCCGCCCCCAGTGAAGGCATCTAGTGATGACAAGGATTACTTACACATGAGCGGTCCTGAAGTTTTTAACTTTACGATCAAGGCCGTACCCAAGCTAATAAATTCAATTCTTAAAAAAACGGGCTTAGCTCGAGCGAGATCGATCATTTCGTATTTCATTGACCCAATAAATACATGTTAGAAAAAACTCCATAGCAAGACCGGGATCAACCGCGACCGATTCGTTCTCAGTTTGAAGGATGTTGGAAACACCGTGTCTTCATCGACTCCGCTGGCATGGACCGATCTCAACTCCAGTGGTCGCCTCTTACCGGGGCAGAAACTGATGCAGGTGGGATTCGGCGTCGGCTAATCTTAGGGTGATGCTGCTCTTGAATGGAATGCACCACTGTAAAACCGCACCATGACCTTAGAACGCGAAGAACTAGTAAAGAAATTAGCAGAGCTGCTCGCAGATGCCCCTGAAACAGTTAACGAGGACCCTGCTTTGGAGTCGTTGAGCGATTGGGATTCGATGGGACAAATAGAAGTTATCTCGATGCTCGACTCTATTCAGGTATCACTGAAACTAATTACCCTTGAAGAATGTCAAACCATTGGAGACCTCTTAAAGGGACGTGATCCTCCCCAAACCAAATCAGGGTAAGGCACCCGAACGGGCAGGCCTGCGGCCTCGCCGCACACGCTAGATGAATTCAAGACATGGCATCTCGATGAATTTCAAGCAGGCCGGAGGCCTGGCAACCGTTCACCAAGGAAATGGAGACGCCCCTCTGGACTCCAAATCGATGAAGATCCCAAGCAAACCGATCTACTTTCGCTCGCCATCACCAAACGACCATGCCAGGCTTCCGCTATGCTTATCTTCCGTTCATTTGTTGCATTTACGTTGCTGGGCCTAGTAATGACACTTAGCGCTCAGGATAAGCCTGTCGATGCGTTTCCACCGACCGGGGGCATGTGGTTGCCCAGTCAGATGCCAGAACTCGAAGCTCAGCTTCGAGAACTGGGATTAGAGATCGATCCGCAAGAGTTGGCAGATCCAACTTCGAACACGCTTGAAGCAATCGTTAGCCTAGATGGCTGTTCTGGGTCCTTCGTGTCCAAGAATGGGTTAATTATCACCAACCATCATTGCGTTGAGTCCTACCTCTCTTATATGACCGAGCAGGACAAGGCCGCACTGAAAGGGCAGAACATGGAACGGGAAAAGGAGGGGCTCCCAGCAATTGAGGCTGACATCGATTACATGCGCGATGGCTATGACTATCGCAAGGGTGGCGAGCGTTTCACCGGACCGGAATCACGTGTCTTCATCACCTTTGAGCAGAAAGATATCACGGAGCGGATGAAAAAAGGTCTGGCTAACATCACCGATCCCTTGGAGCGCTACAATGAGCTCGAAAGTCGTGAGAAAGCCATCCTGAAAGAGGCAGAGAGTGATCCTAGTATCCGCGCTGAAGTGCGCAGTTTCTTCCGTGGCGAGCAGTATATTCTCATCCGCAAGCGAAAGCTAAAAGATCTGCGTATGGTTTACGCTCCGCCAAAGGCAGTAGGTTACTTTGGCGGAGATGAGCGCAACTGGGAGTTTCCACGTCACGTGGGAGACTTTGCATTCCTACGAATTTACACTGGGCCTAAAGGGAATAGTGCGGATCATGCCAATGCGAACGTACCTTACAAGCCAAAGAACATTATTCCCGTAGCCCACGGTGGAAGCGGTCTGGAGCCTGAAGATTTGATCATGGTGGCGGGCTATCCTGGTCGCACCAATCGCGCTACCACGTTCGCTGAAGCTCAGGATACCGTGGGGCGCTCCATGCCGTTCACGGTCGATTATCTTGGGCAGCTTCGTGACGTGTTCCGCGAACTTGAAAGCCGCAATGAAACCTTGGCCACGAAGACACAACCACCTCTCTTTGGTATCGAGAACTATCTAAAGAACAATCGTGAGGCCCTGCAGATTCTGGATGGCATTGGTTACTTAAAAAAGAAGGAGCAGCTTGAGAAAGATCTCCTCGCCTGGACGAAGAAGGATCCTTCCCGCGCTGAAAAGTACGCTCCTGTATTGGAGGCCATGGATGAAATCCAAAGTCGTTATCAGGAAGGCTGGCAGAAGCGAACCTTCACGGGTGGTCTCTTTCGTGGTTACTTCAACGGAATCGCCCATGCGGCCATGACGCTGGTTCGTATCGCCAAGGAGAAAGAGAAAGCAGACTCAGACCGCTTACCCGGCTTTCAGGAACGCGACTATGAGAATCTCAGAGATGGCCTATCACAAATGCAGGGCACCTATGCTCGTGACATTGCCATTGAAGTGAGCACCCATTTCCTCACGCGCTTGCTAAACGCCGAAGGCGGTGGCGATACCCCGAGCTTTGTCGCCGACTTCCTCGGAGCAGATCTGATGAAGAAGCCAGACATTGATAAGATTCGAGCCAAAGTGAAAACGGTCCTCGATGCGACTACTTTAGAAGAACCTGAAACCAGACAAAAGCTGTTCAAAGAAGCTTCCTTCGCGGACCTAAAAGCAAGCAAAGACCCATTGATTCAGCTCGCCATCGCTGCCGAACCCTCGATCCTCAAAAACGAGCAGCACAGCAAAGCGCTAACAGGTGAAATGATGCTAGTCTCCCCTCTCTACGTGGAAGTACTACGCGACTTTCTCAAGAGCCGAAAACAACTCATGGCTCCCGACGCCAATTCGACACTTCGCATCACATTCGGCCAGGTGGGTGGCTACGAGAAGCAGGAAGGCGATCATCTCAAACGTGTGCCAGCGTTTACGAACATGCGCCAACTAATCGAAGATGAGCACCAACCTGGAAAGAAGGATTTCGTAGTACCAGCTCGTTGGTTAGCTGCCTATGAGCGTGCCAAGCAACACGGATTTGGTCCTTACGGCGAACGCTTCTTTGGTAACCTTCCGTTGAACTATCTCGCGAACGTCGATACTACGGGTGGCAATTCTGGCTCGGCTGCCCTGAATGCGAAGGGCGAACTCGTGGGGCTCCTCTTCGATGGAAACACCGATTCCCTCTATGGCGACTACGTATTCGATGCGGGTGTTCGAAGCATTCTGTTAGACATCCGTTATGCACTGTGGGTGCTCGATGAAATCGAGGGCCTCACTGATCTGCTCAAGGAGATGGGTATCGAACCAGCATTCGCAAAGAGGTAAGCTGATTCGTTAGGCAGCCAAGCCGGCAGCATCTCTTCCATAGAGAACGGCTTGGAGACCACTGCAACCAGGTGACTCCCGCTCTCAGCGCTAAAAGTTTCAGGATCGATGCTGTATCCACTGGATACAATTACCGGAATCTGGGGATAACGCTTGCGCACTTCACGGAGCACTTCTTTCCCGGACATGACGGGCATGGTGAGATCGGTGATCACCGGGTCGATCTCGTCTGCGTGCGTTTTAAGGTAATCCATGCCTTCCTGGCCGTTGGTCGCGCAAGTCACTGTGTAACCGTGATGCTTCAGCATGCCTTCGCCCACTGCCCTAACGAGTGCCTCGTCATCAATGAGCAGCACATTTCGAGACTGATCTTGTGTAACCTCCGCTTTAGGGCCGTCAGCAGGCTTTCCAATGGCCACTGCTTCTTCCGTGGAACGAAGCAAGAGGATGACAAACTGTGTCCCGACGCCGGGTTCAGATTCGCACTCGATTCTTCCGCCATGTTGCTCAATGATTCCTTAGGTCATGGCTAGTCCAAGACCGGTCCCCTTCCCCTGTTCTTTCGTCGTGAAAAAAGGGCTCAAAGATCTTGCTCAGCACGCCCTCGTCCTTACCCACACCAGAATCTTTAACACCTATCCGTACAAATTCTTTTCCTTCAAGATCGACGAAATTCGAAGTAGATATCTTGATGATACCACCACCTTCGGAGCTCATTGCATCGCGCGCATTCACGCAGAGATTGAGAAGCACCTGCGCTAGATGATTCCCATCCAGCTTTGTATTCCACAACGTGGTATCCAGGTCCAATGCTAGATCAATGTTGGTATCGAACGAGTTCTGAAGCCCCGTAGGCGTTTGCCTTGATTTACTTAATGCTAGAGTAAGGAACACGATCGTCGCCCCAGCTTACAGCAAGATTTAGGAGGCTAGTGGCGAGGCTGTGCGCATAGCACCACAATTTTTTACGTCGTTGCAACTTAGCAAACCGGGCTCCCACAAATCCAAATTAAAGGCACTATTCATAATTATAAGCAAATTTTACTGGTAACCTCCAAGTTTCGTACGCTGCCGCGACAAACATGCGAATTGGATTCTCCCAATTGAGAGGTCTAAAGGGCCATCGTCTGCTCTCGGCAGGCTTCGCTACAAAACCGCCCACGGCTTTCTTCGCACTCCGTACAGCAGAAGAATTGCGCATTGCACGGGGTAAAACCGCAATTTCGATACCGCTCAATCGGAACTCCGCAATGCCTGCAACTGGCAATCACTGACGGGTTCGCTCTATTCACTTGCACACCGATTCGCTGGTCAAAGACATAGCACTGCCCCTCGAAGTCGCGTCCTTCAGTCTCAGGATCACGACCGTAGGTCACGATACCACCGTGCAATTGGCTCACATCTTTATATCCTTCACTCAAAAGAAACCCCGAGAACTTCTCACAACGAATACCACCGGTGCAGTAGGTGAGAATCCGTTTTCCCTCCAGCTCTGATCGGTGATCACGGATCCACTGGGGCAGGTCTCGGAAGCTATCGACATCTGGACAGATTGCATTTCGAAACTTGCCCAGCTGGGATTCATACTCGTTCCGCGCATCCACGATCACCGCATTGGGATCTTGCATAGCTTCGTAGAAGTCTTTAGGCGAAAGGTAATTCCCCGTTGTTTCATTTGGATCAATGTCTTCACACGGCGAAAGCCCTAGCGTGACAATTTCATCACGCGCCTTGATCGAGAGTTTCTGAAACGCATGACCATCAGCGGGATCGACCTTGAACTCCATTTCATCCGTGCCGGGTTTCGAACGTAGATATTCCTGGTAAGCCTGGGTCTGCTTTCGCAAACCACTGACAGTACCATTGATGCCTTCTCGGGCTACCAAAATACGCCCGAAGAGTCCGAGCTCCTCGCATAGACGACGATGCTCTGACACATACTCTTGAGGCTCCTCAATAGAGAAGTATCGGTAGTAGAGAAGAACCTCGTAGAGTGCTGACACAAGCGTTAGAAAAACCTATCCCTTCTTGCCTCGCTTCCGAAAGAAAGTCGGAACATCTAGGTTCTCTCCGTCCATCATCGTCGGCGCCGCTTTCTCAAAACGACCTCGCGAGGGCTCCAACTGCAATTCTTCCTGAGTGGTCCCCTTCGGTTTTCCCGCTGACTCGAGTTCGTCTGACTCTTCATCGGATTGTCGATTTTCTGGAGCTTTTCGCTTGGAAGAAAGCGATTTCGCTGAAGACACGGGAGCAGAATTACCCGGCATGCGGCTGGGAGGCAAACCCTGACTTTTAGGCTGCTCCGCAATCCTTTCAGTTAAATCCAGGTCGTTATCTGCATCGCCTAACTCAAGGCCTTTCTGAGCAGGCTTGGCCGTCATCGCTGCTTTCGAAGAAGCCGCATTCCGCGCAGGACGCTGTTTGTGAGCCTCATCCTCCATCTTCAGCAGTTTCTCTAGCTCCTTTCGCTTTCGCCCAAGTTCTTCCTGAGCCCGCTGACGCTGAGCTTTCAAATCATCGGCAGTGTGTCGCTCCTTCGTAGCATCAGCCTCTTCAGCAATGGGAGCTTGCCTTTGCTGAGTTACTGGAGCCCTCGTCTCCTGTTTCGCCGCAGGTACATTTTCCTTTTCAGACGCAGTACGCTTGAGTTCTTCTCGGCGACGTTCGAAAGCCTCTCGTCGAGCACGATCATCCCCGGACTCTTCGCCACTTGCTGCAAGGACATCTTCCCTGGTCGACTCGGCTTTGGAAACGGCTTCTTTCTGCCGATCTGCTGCAGCCTTCTTTGCATCGGCTTCCGCCTTAGCCTTGGCCTGACGAGCCTCTTCTTCCCGCTTCTCTGCGAGTTCGTTCTCACGCTGAGCCTGAGCTTTCGCCTCCGCCGCTGCTTGGTCTCGCTTGGCCTGCGCTTCCGCCTCGCGGCGGTTTGCGTCAGCTTCTTCCTCACGCTTCGCTCGAGCCTTCGCTAAGGCCTCTTTCTCTTCAGTTCTAGCTTCCTCAGCGCTTTTATCATTGTCCTCTCTCACTGATGACTCTCGCTCAGCGACGGCTCCGGCAAGTGCTACAGGCTCCGTATCACTTGCTGTCAGGGAAGATGTGTGCTGACGAAGATCATCCAACGTCAATGAGCTAATGATAGTCACACTTAACTCATCATCCATCTTCTCATCAGTCGCTGCACCGAAGAGAATCTGGGTTTCACCACCAACGTTCTTACTCATCTCATTCATGAGCAATTCCACTTCATAAAGCGTCATCGAGCCTCCGCCCACGATGTGGACAAGCACATTGCGAGACTTGTTGAGCAATTTGCCTCGATCGAGTAATGGGCTGCGCAGAGCCGTCTTGAGGGCTTCTTGGGCCCGATTCTTCCCCTTGGCAGCACCGTAGCCAAAGAGACAGCGCGAAATCGGTGTCTTCAAGGCCGTAAGCAAATCATCCATACCAATCTGAATTAGACCAGGCTGCGTGACCACGTAGGTGATCGCTCTGACGCTTTGGCTAATAATCTTATCGGCATTGCCAAAAGCTTGCTGAATGCCTTCCTTCGGAAGAACGAGCTCGCCCATGCGATCATTCTCAAACGTAATCAGTGCGTCAGCACTTCGCTCGAGCAGTTTGAGCGCGGTCTCTGCTTGCTGGATACGTCGACGTCCCTCAAACGAGAATGGCATCGTGGCGAAGACCACCACGAAGGCGCCTTCTTCCTTAGCGATACGACTGACAGTCGGCGCGGCACCTGATCCAGAACCTCCGCCCAGACCCGTGCAAATGAAAACCATGTCCTGGCCGCGCACAGCAGCACGAATCTCTTCTTCTGCTTCCTCCGCAGCAAGAATACCAAGCTCTGGATCACCACCAGCACCGAGTCCTCGAGTGAGCTGACGCCCGATCTGGACTTTAGAATGAGCGGTCGAGGTCTTTAGAGTGCGTACATCTGTGTTCAGGCAAATCAGCTCGGCATCTTCCATGCCATCTAGAGCAATCTGGTCGAGCACATTACTTCCGGCACCGCCTACACCGATGACCTTGACCAGGAAACCCTTGGCTTGAATCATCTCAATTTGTTCTTCGGTTTGGTATTCGATCATGGTGTTTGTTGTCTTGAATTAAAGAGTTCAGGAGGAACGTGGAGGCGCCCCAAAGAGGTCGCGAACAAAAGTGCTAACCCGTTTGACGATAGAGGTGTGGGGTCTTTCTTGATCTTGGAGTTGAGCGTATCTGATAAGGCCAATAGCCGTGCTGTAGCGGGGATCTTCCGCCACAGCGATAACGCCATTCACCGGAGCTGCACGAGATTTCACAATCGGAATGTTGCCGAAGACTTCTGCCGCGACCCGATCGATTCCAGGGAGCAGACTCATGCCACCCGTCAGGTAGATACCACTACCGACGCGATCCAAATGACCTCGTTCCAAGAGCGGCTTCTTAACACAGTTAAAGATCTCCATCAGACGCAGGTAAATAATCTCGTGCAATTCCTCGAGATCAATCTCGCGTCCATTAAAACGAGTCTCATCCGTTAGGACAATCGAATTCTTGGAACTCGCTTCCTCAACATTGGCGCGCCCGTAGTTCACTTTGAGCTTCTCGGCAAGATTATGGGGCACCTTAAGGACCATAGAGATGTCATTGTTGATGTGATCTCCTCCTACCGCCAAGCATCCAGACTGGCAAACAGAGCCTCGATTGTAGAGCACGTAATCTGTAGTGCCTCCACCGATATCGATGACCAGAGCCCCCTCGTCTTTCTCCTGCCGAGACAACATGATCTGCGCAGAAGCTAGAGGACTGAACACAATGTCTGCCACCTCCATGGGTAACTCACGAACGAATCGAATCGCATTCTGAAGACGAGTGCGAATACCGTGGATGAGATGGAAATCAGCCTCAAGCTGAGTCCCACACATGCCCACCGGATTCTCTACCCCTTCCTGCCCGTCGACAAAGTAGTGACGAATGTGCGTGTGAAGGAAGGCATTCGTTTCAGGTATCGCCACTTCGCGGGCAATCTTCTTCAACTCCTTGACATCATCCAAGGTGATCTCGCGCTGATCTTCAGGTATGCGAACACATCCCCGATCATTTAGGCTCGTGATATGCGATCCCGTGACACTCAGATAAACACGCCTGATTTCCAAATCAGCGCGATCCTCCGCCGCTCGAATAGCATTGTAAACACAGGTGCTCGCGAGCTCGAAATCAATGATCTCGCCTTTGCGAACGCCAGACGACGGGACATCACCGATACCAAGGATCTTCATGGCTCCATCAGCCCGCACCTCCCCGACGACGGCACACACTTTTGAGGTGCCGACTTCGAGTCCTACGTATATGTGCGTTCTTGACAAACCGTTAGAACCCTTGGTTAGGAATCCACACTCATGATGGCTTCAAATTCTTCTTCTGACAAACTGTTATTCATACCGGAACTGGGCTGCCAACGAGGCACGGGCTGCAACACACCATCAGAACTCGAATCATGCCGTTCTGGTGCGTAACCGACGTCGTGATAGATGACCGGAATATTGTCCGCTACAGTCAGATCCACTCGGGAAAAATAGCGATTCTGATGCGAAGCGTGCCAAATCGCATCTCCCAACTTGATCAGCTGACCCGAAAGATTCTCCGGCTTAAAAACAAGGTGCAATTCGGGTTCACAATCGACATCTAATCTGTAATGACGGCTAGCATCCAGCTGGGCCAACTGCACGCTTGGGTCGGGAGTGCTTGATCGCCAGAGGGTCACGAGCTCCAAAGCGGAATTCACGCTGGGCAAGGTGACAGGCTCTCCAAAGAGCACCTGCTCAGACATGACATCGCGCGGCACGAGGATCACAGGGAAATCATAGAACTCGCGATAGAGCGTGTGACAACAAATGGCGACGCCATCCTCATCCAAAAGGACACCATTCTGCCTCTTATCGAGCCCCTGCCCTTGAAAGCCCAGCCACGCCACTGGCATACGCTCCCAAACCATGATTTCAAGGGTATCAGGCACCTTGCGCTGAACACGGACATCCTTGACCTGAGACCGCTCACGCAGCCGCGAATCGATCTCTGCCAGGTCGATCTCCAACAGGTTGATCTTCGCCGGAACTTGAGCCGTCTTGAGAATCTCTTGCTTCGTCAACGTGCCGTCTGTAATCACCTGAACGTTCTTGAGCATGAACTCAGGATTATCGTAGAACGCTTTGTGCACTAGCATCCACCCGCCAACACAGAGAATGGCCAATACTCCTAACCAGCAGAAGCCTCTGATCAGACTTCGTTTGTACTGGGCCGCGCGGCGATCCACACCACGACGGGTCTCAACGGGCATATCCAGCATTTCGCGCACTTCTCTAGCTTCGCGACGCGCTTGGCGAGCTTTCCCGCGAGAGCGTTTATTTCGAGAAATATTTTTTTTGCTCATGATTCTGCTAGCGTTGCGTGGCTAAAGACATTTCTGCGATGTGCACACAGAGTTCGGTAAAGTCGACCCCGGCAGCAAGCGCACCTTTCGGCAACAAGCTACTTTCAGTCATCCCAGGAATCGTGTTTAGTTCGAGCACCCAAGGCTTATCGCCCTCATCTAACAAAACATCCACCCGCGAATAAACCTCCACGCCAAGGGCACGATGTGTGTCGAGAGCAGCTTTCTGCACAGCCTCTGTAACCTCGGCAGATAACTCCGCCGGGCAAATGTAGTCCGTGCCACCCGCGTTGTTCAACCAGGGGTACTTGTTGTTGATATCGTAGAATCCTGAACGTGGTGAAATGTGCACGATAGGGAACACTTGATCGCCCAACACACCCACCGTGAGTTCTTTCCCCTTCACAAAGGCCTCAACCAACGCGACATCCGTGTACTTTGCGACGTCCTCTCGGGCAGCTACCAGTTCATCAGGGCTCTGCACAATGTGAACGCCCACGCTAGATCCTTCACGTGGCGGTTTCACCACCATAGGAATTCGCATGTCCGGTGCCGCACTCTCCTTCAATCGCCAATACTCATATGCTGGCGTAGACACCCTGGCCTCGATCAGTCGGTCTTTCGTCAGAATCTTATCAAAGGCGAGCTTGCTAGACTCCAACCCAGCACCGGTGTAGGGCAACCCTTTCGACTCAAGGATCGCTTGAAGATCGCCGTCTTCCCCAAACGTGCCGTGAATCACATTGTAAGCAAGATCTGTTGCTGGCGGCAGTTCGAAATCGGAATGCTTAACGTCCACATCGATCACGGTGACACCATCCAACGAACG